>Ga0208458_1000016_pt1 | contig 232369 bp, 210 predicted proteins | sample AD_UKC085_MetaG_FD_184432 | JGI IMG/M metagenome (GOLD analysis project Ga0208458, IMG submission 184432) | Active sludge microbial communities of municipal wastewater-treating anaerobic digesters from USA - AD_UKC085_MetaG (SPAdes) (version 2) | ecosystem: Engineered > Bioreactor > Anaerobic... | reverse complement strand
ATCCCCCTTTCCTCGTTACAACGTATACATTGTAACGAGGCTAAACGCAAGAGAAATCGTACCAATATTTATTCTTATTAAAGACTTATCCCCCCTTCATCGTTACAATCTTCCGGGAACTCAGGATCTCCCGGCGCAGCGTGCTCAGATACTTCATCACGGGCGAGCAGCCCATGACCGCCACCATCATGCACCCCATCACCACGGAGAAATCGAACGTCCTCGTGTGGGACTTAAGCATCGAGGGCATGGGAGCGGAGGTGCTCGACGAGAAGGTCCCCATCATCGAGGGCATGAACCTGCCCGCCATCAGGCTCAACCTGCCCTGCGGCCCCATCGAGACCGCGGGCGTGGTGAGGTCGGTGAGGAGGGAGAGCGTGCTCGAGAAGACCCAGCTGGGCATCGAGTTCATCGGCGGCTCAGAGCACTACCGCGACAAGATCCTCGACTACATCCTGGGCATGGATCTCCCGCCGGAGACCATCACGGGCAGGATCTGATCACACTCCGTAGTACGACCGGTACCACTGGGCGAACCGCCTGATCCCCTCTTCGATCGGCACCTGCGGCCGGAAGCCGGTCGCGTTCTCCAGGTCGTATGCGTCCGCGCAGGTGTCCTTCACATCGCCCTTCTGCAGGGGCAGCAGGTTCTTCCTGGCCTGCACCCCCAGGGTGCGTTCCAGCGTCTCGATGAAATCCATGAGGTTCACCGGTCTCGATCCGCCGATGTTGTAGATGCGGTAGGGCGCGAAGCTCGTGCCAGGGTCCGGGCTCGAGCCTTCCCAGGTCCTGTCCGGCTCAGGGACGAGCGACATCACCCGCACGAGCCCCTCCACGATGTCGTCCACGTAGGTGAAATCGCGCTGCATGTCGCCGTAGTTGTAGATGTCGATGGCCTCCCCCGCGAGCATGGCCTTCGTGAACTTGAACAGGGCCATGTCCGGCCTGCCCCAGGGCCCGTACACCGTGAAGAACCGCAGGCCCGTGCAGGGCAGCCCATAGAGGCACGCATAGGTGTGCGCCATGAGCTCGTTGGCCTTCTTGGTGGCCGCGTAGAGGGACACGGGGTGGTCTACGTTGTGGTGCACGGAAAACGGCATGACCGTGTTGGCCCCGTACACCGAGGAGGACGAGGCGAAGACCAGGTGCGGGGTGCGTGCGTGCCGGCACCCCTCGAGGATGTTCATGAAGCCCACGATGTTCGCGTCGATGTAGGCGTGCGGGTTCTCGAGGCTGTAGCGTACGCCCGCCTGGGCGGCGAGGTGCACCACCACGTCGAACCGGTGCTCGCGGAAGATCCGCTCCAGGCCCTGCCGGTCCTCGAGGTCGAGCCTCTCGAAGGAGAAGCCCTCCAGGCACTTCAGGATGCCCAGCCGGTCTTCCTTGAGCTTCGGGTCGTAGTAGGCGTTGAGGTTGTCGATGCCGTACACCTCAACCCCCTCTTCAAGAAGCCTCTTCGAGAGGTGATATCCAATGAAGCCGGCAGCGCCGGTGACGAACACACGCATCATGCTCCCCTTTCCATTCCAGCGTACACCACGGATCCGGTCCCCTTCAGGAGACCACCTGTGATATGGCATAAATATCAGGTATCATCAAGGTTTCCTGAAGGCAGGGCCCCTCTCCCACCATGACGCTCCCCATGCCCAGCTCCCTGGCCTTGAGGATGTTGGGCAGGCGGTCGTCCACGAGGACGAAGTCGGAGGGGCTGTTCCCGTAGAGCTCCATGACCTTCCTGAACGGGTAGGTCCGGGGCTTGGGCACGTAGTCCATGAACTCGATGGTGAAGAGGTCGCTGAAGCACGAGGCTATGCCCAGGGCGTCCAGGACCCTTCGCACGTAGTCCCGGGAGCCGTTCGAGAAGATCACCATCTCGCCGGGGATGCCGGAAAGCACGCCGGCGAGGCGCTCGTCCCGGGCGAGGAGTTCCTCCACGGGCACGTCGTGCACAGCCTTGAGGTAGTGGTCCGGGTCCACCCCGTGGTGCCGCATGAGCCCGCCCAAGGTGGAGCCGTAGGCGCTTATGTACTTCTTCCTGAGCTTGCCCGTCTCTTCGGGACCGATGCCGCACCAGGACATCACGTACTCGTCGATGCGCCTGGTCACGTGGAGGAAGGGGCCCGTATCCTTGGGGTACAGGGTGTCGTCGACATCCATGAGGACGATCTTCATCGGCCCTACTCCGCGTCGTCGAACAGGGCTGCCTGCCCCTTCTTCAGCTTCAGACCCAGGAGCTTGTAGGCCTTGGCGCACACCTGCCTTCCCCGGGGGGTGCGCTTGATGAAGCCGGTCTGGATCAGGTAGGGCTCGTAGATGTCCTCGATGGTGTCCTTGTCCTCGCCGATGGAGGCCGCAAGGGACTCGATCCCCACGGGTCCGCCGTTGAACGACTCGACCATGGTGGCGAGGATCTTCCGGTCCATCCGGTCGAACCCGGACTTGTCGATGTCGAGCCTGGAGAGGGCCGTGTCCGCGATCTGAGCGGTGATGTTCCCGTCGCCGAGCACGTCCGCGAAGTCCCGCACCCGCCTGAGGAGGCGGTTGGCGATGCGCGGGGTGCCCCGGGAGCGGCGGGCGATCTCCGCGAGGCCCTTTTCGTCCGCGGGCACGTTCAGGATGCCCGCGGTGCGCTTCAGGATCTTCCTGAGCTCGTCTTCCGTGTAGAACTCCAGGTGGCCGATGATGCCGAACCGGTCCCGCAGGGGCGAGGTGATCATGCCTGCCCGGGTGGTTGCCGCCACGAGGGTGAAGGGGTTGAGGTCGATGCGGATCGAGCGGGCCGAGGGCCCCTGGCCGATGATGATGTCGAGCTTGAAGTCCTCCATGGCCGGGTACAGGATCTCCTCCACGGCCTTGCCCAGGCGGTGGATCTCGTCGATGAAGAGCACGTCGTTCGCCTCGAGGTTCGTGAGGATGGCGGCGAGGTCGCCGGACTTGTCGATGGCCGGGCCGCTCGTGATGCGCAGGCCCACGTTCAGCTCGTGGGCGATGATGTGGGCGAGCGTGGTCTTGCCCAGGCCCGGAGGCCCGTAGAACAGGCAGTGGTCCAGGGCCTCGCCGCGGGTCCCGGCAGCCTTGATGAAGACTTCGAGGTTCCCCTTGAGCGCTTCCTGGCCCACGTATTCCTTCAGGGTCTTCGGCCTGATGTTGGCCTCGAAGTCCAGCTCGTCCCGGTCGTTCACCCCTCCGGTCAGGTCTGTTCTCATCGAATGAGCTCCTTGAGCGCGGCCCGGATGAGGTCCTCGACGGTGTCAGCCCTGACCGCGCCCACGGCCCTGCGCGCCTGAGTCTCGGCGTAGCCGAGCGCCATGAGCGCGCTGACCGCGTCCTCGGCGAGGTTCGTGACCTTCTTCACGCCCCGCGTGCTGTATCGCTTCGCTATGCGTTCCTTGAGCTCCAGCACGATGCGCTGGGCGCTCTTCTTGCCGATGCCCGGCAGGCTGCTCAGGTAGCCGATGTTCTCGCCCACCACCTCTTCGAGGAAGCGCCCGGGCTCCACGCCGGACAGGATGCTCATGGCCGTCTTGGGTCCCACGCCCGAGACGCTCAGGAGGAGCGAGAAGATCTCCTTCTGCTGGGGCTGGAGGAACCCGTAGAGGTTCATGGCGTCCTCCCGGGCGATGAGGTGGGTGTGCAGGGTCACCTGCTCGCCGGACCTGATCTCGTTTTCCGCGCCCGCGGGCACGTGAACCAGGTAGCCCACGCCCCCCACCAAGAGGGTCACGTCCGTGCCCGAAACGCATGCCACCTCGCCTTTGAGCATGCTGATCACTGGACGAGCTCCTTGAGCCGCCTGCACGAGGAGTGGCACAGGCCGATGGCCAGGGCGTCGCTCGCGTCGGCGGACGCCACCTGGCCCTTGGGCAGGTGCAGGATGGTGGCGATCATGGCGGATATCTGGTCCTTGCCCGCGTGGCCGTACCCGCAGGTGGCCTTCTTGACCTCGGTGGGCGTGTACTCGAACACCGGGATCTCGAGGAGGCTCGCCGCCAGGATGATGGCGCCCCGGGCCTGGCCGAGCTTGAGCGCGGACTGGGCGTTCAGGGCGTGGAAGGTGGTCTCGATGGCCACCTCGTCCGGCCGGTATTCCCGGAACACGTCGGTGATCTTCAGGAAGATCTCCTTGAGCCGAAGCGGGAGATCCTCCCCCTTCGGCCGGATGGTCCCGTGCGACACATAGCTCAGCTGCGACCGGGGCCTGGTGCGGATATCGAGGATTCCGTAGCCCGTGATGCGTGTTCCCGGATCGATTCCGCAGATGATCATTATCCCTGCAGCTGGGCCATTTCTTCGTCGGAGATGTCGAAGTTCGAAGAGATGGACTGGACGTCGTCGAGATCCTCGAGGGCGTCCATGAGTTTCAGTGCCTGCTGAGCCTGCTTGCCCGTGAGCGTCACGTTGGTCTGGGGGACCATCTGGACCTCCAGCGTGCCGTACCTGATGCCCTTGGCCTCCAGCGCCGCCCTCAGGTTCTCGAGGTCCTCGGGGGCTATGAGGATCTCGTAGGCGTCCCCCTGGTCGGAGATGTCTTCCGCTCCCACCTCGAGGGCCAGGTCATAGAGGGTCTCCTCGTCCGCCGCGTCCTTGTCGATGGAGGCGAAGCCCTTCTTGTCGAACATCCAGTTCACGCAGCCCGTCTCGCCCAGGTTCCCGTTGTATTTCGAAAAGAGGTGCCTGATGTCCGCCACTGCCCGGTTCTTGTTATCGGTCATGCAATTAACGAGGATGGCCACGCCGCCCGGCCCGTATCCTTCGTAGGTGACTTCTTCGAGGTTGTAGCCCTCGAGCTCGCCGGTGCCCTTCTTGATGGCCCGCTCGATGTTATCCTTGGGCATGTTCGCCGCTTTCGCCGACAGCAGGGCCGATCTCAGACGCGCGTTGCCGTCGACGTCTCCTCCGCCCATGCGTGCGGCTACGGTAATTTCCTTGATGATCTTGCTGAAGAGCTTGCCCCGCTTGGCATCGGCGGCGCCCTTCTTGTGCTTGATGGTGCTCCATTTATTGTGGCCGGACATTCGTATCCTCCTTTTCCCTTCCGTTTACGATCTCTACCATAGAGAATGCAATTAGACAAGATTCCGTGTCGTGCATCCCCCCGGATAAGTGTCGAATCATAGCTTATCCCCATTCGTGAAATCAACTCATTCTCGCTGGAACAATCGGTCGAGGGATCGGGGCGACCCGAGGCCGCACCGGCAGTGTTGGTGCCGGAACGAGACCGTCCCCGTGGGCTTGCGCGTCCCTCCTCCTTGTGGTACCACATCCACCATGAAGCCCACGGCCTTGATCCTTCTCGCATGGATTGTCATCCTCTCGACCTTCCTGCCGGGCATCGACCACGGCATCTGGAGGCCCGACGAGCCGCAGGTGGCGGGCATCTCCTCAGAAGCGGCCAGGACCGGCGACTTCGTGGTACCCCGCCTGAACGGGAAACCCTTCCTCGAGAAGCCCCCGCTCTATTACGACGCGGCAGCCCTGTCCGGCATGGCGCTCGGCCACGGGAGCGACGTCCCGTTCCGCCTGGTCTCCATGACCTTCTGCCTGCTCAGCGTGCTCATGGTGTACGCCATGGTCCGGAGACGCACAGACGTAGCCGCAGGCCTGGCCTCGGCGGGCATTCTCGCCACCACCTGGGGCTTCTTCATGGTGGCGCGGTGGATCCAGGTGGACACAGCCCTCGTGTTCGGCGTGGCACTGGCGATGTACCTGTACCTGAGGATGCAGGAAAGACAGACCTTCACGGGCTCGGTGCTCCTGGGGCTTGCCGTGGGTGTCGCCTTCATGGCCAAGGGCCTCGTGGGGCCGGCCATCATCGTCTCGGCCGTGCTCGCGGACGCCATCCTCAAGAAGGACCTGGGCGTTGTGTGGAAGACGAAGCCGGTGATCGTCGTCGCCGCCGCGGCCCTGCCGGTGGTCCCGTGGATCCTCGGGCTCTATCTGCAGGGGGGATGGCCCTTCCTTCGGGAGACCCTCATCGTGAACAACCTCATGCGGTTCCTCGGCTCCCCCGAGGGCGCTGCCCTGGGCCACCAGAACGGGCCCTTCCACTACGTGAAGAGCCTTCCCGCCAATGCCCTGCCCTGGACCCTCGTGGCCATCCCCGCCCTCGCCTCCTCGTTCAGGAACTTCCGGAAAGACCCCTATCTCCCCTGGTTCATCGGGCCTTTGGTCCTGCTCTGCCTCTCTTCCACGAAGCGCTCCGTGTACCTGGTGCCCCTCTATCCCGCCCTGGCCTGCCTCATCGGGACCTGGCTCATGGGCGCGGCTCAGAAGAGGCCCTGGGAGGCCTGGATGGTCAGGATCACCTGGGGCCTGGCAGCCCTGTGGTGCGTGGCGCCGCTCGCTGGCATCAGGTTCGGCCTGCCGCTGCTGTCGGTGGTGATGGCCGGCCTGTCGCTGAGCGCGTTTGCGGCTGTGGGGTACCGGCGGATCATGGGCATACCCAGGGGCCTCTCTCTGGTGCTCGTGGTGTGCATTGCGTTTCTCAGCTTCATGGCCGTGTACTTCCCTGTCATGAAGCCCCGGGAGGACTACCTGGGCTTCGCCCGCGAGGCCCTGGCCCTGTCCCGGGGGGAGGAGATCACCATCTACCTGGGCGAAGACGAGATCCTCGAAGGCGTCCTGCCCATGGTGAAGGGGGCCCGCCTGCCCGAGAGGAAGGCAGGCGACGACCTGTCCCCGGGACTCTACGCATGGGTCGACAACCGCAGGCTCGAGGCCACGAAGGAGCTCGAGGAGAAGGGGGACATGGAGATCCTCACGAAAAGGAAGCTCGGGAGCAAGCATGCGTTCTTGGGCAGGTTCACCCCTGCGGACGAGCAGGGCACGGTCCTGCAGTGACCACGGGAGGACGGCCCCGCACCTGTACACAAACGATACAGGTGTGTATAGTAAATTTACAGGTGTATACAGGGACATACAGGAACTGACCTTGATTTTTCATTAATTTCAACTATTTGAGTATGGCACCGGATTTGCCTTACGGAGCGGCATGTGTGATTGAAGCATGTATCCTATTCACCCAGGAGGAACGGTAATGGATCAAATGAACCGCAACAGGAAGCATCGTGTGAGCGCGTGGCAGGTGCTGGCAGTGTTCCAGCTTTTCCTGGCCCTGATCCTGGCGGGCACCCACGGCACGGCCCTGGCAGAGGAGCAGGCCCTGCAAAGCCTCAAGGAGACGGGCAAGGCCTTTGCGGCAGTGGCCAAGGGCGCGTCCCCGGCCGTCGTGTACATCAGGGTGGAAAAATCGGTGGCAGGCGCCCCCATGCAGCTGCCCGACTTCTTCAGGCGCTTCTTCGGAGAGCCCGGCGGCCCCGGCCAGCAGACCCCCCAGCCCCAGCAGCCTCCGAAACGAATGATCCAGGGTCAGGGCTCCGGGTTCATCATCTCGGCGGACGGCTACATCCTCACCAACAACCACGTGGTGGGCCAGGCTGAGAAGGTGCTTGTGAAGCTTCTGGACGGCCGCGAGTTCACGGCTAAAATCGTGGGCACCGACCCGCCCACGGACGTCGCCGTCATCAAGATCGACGCCGCGAAACTTCCCGTGCTGCCCCTGGGGGATTCGGACAGCATCGACGTGGGTGAGTGGGTCCTGGCCCTGGGCAACCCCTTCGGCCTGTCCCATACGCTCACCGCCGGCATCGTGAGCGCCAAGGGCCGCAGCCACGTGGGCATAGCCGACTATGAGGATTTCATCCAGACGGATGCGGCCATCAACCCGGGCAACTCGGGCGGTCCGCTCATCGACCTCGAGGGCAGGGTCGTGGGCATCAACACGGCCATCTACAGCCAGACCGGCGGTTCTATGGGCATCGGGTTCGCCATCCCGGTCAACATGGCAAAGAACATCTACACCCAGCTCATCAAGAGCGGGAGCGTATCCCGCGGCTACATCGGCGCCATGATCCAGGAGATCACCCCGGAGCTGGCCAAATCGTTCAAGCTCTCCGACGCGAAGGGCGTGCTCATCACCCAGGTAACGCCCGACAGCCCGGCGGAAAAGGCCGGCCTCAAACATGGCGACGTCATCGTTAAGCTCAACGGTGAGACGGTCGCCGACGTCTCCCCGTTCAGAAACAAGCTTTCCATGATGCAGCCGGGCACAGTGGTCAAGCTCGGCATCATGCGGGACGGCGTGGCGAAGACCGTTTCCGTGACGATCGGGAAGATGCCGGCCAAGGAGGACGGCCAGACCGCCTCGGTGCAGGCGCCGGGCGCTGCCGATACAGCCAGCAGGCTCGGCCTCACAGTCACCACGCTGACAGCCGAGCTCAAGGAACGTCATGGTCTCAAGGATGACAAGGGCGCCCTGGTGACCGCCGTGGAACCGAGCTCACCCGCCGCTTCGGCGGGCATCAGGCCGGGCATGCTCATCGTGGAGATCGACCGCAAGGCGGTAACCGGCGCCAAGGACTTCGAGAAAGCCTTCGCGAACCGCCCGGACAAACCGGTGCTCCTCCTGGTCAAGGACGCTCAGGGCTCCCGCTACGTGGCCATCGACATGAAGAAGTAGCCGGCACGACCTGACAGACTGTCTGCGGGCGCGGAGGCGTTTTTCATACGGCCTTCCGCGCCCGCCTTTCCATCCCTCACGATCCCTTCCCTCCGGGTCCTCCCCGCATGCCCCATGCGGTCACTGAGGCTGTCTTGAGTATTGCCGGAGCCGATGTATACGATATCCTTATCTGCCAAAGCATCCGTCTGCGCACGGGAACCCGTGCAGAACCGCAGTACCCGGGCGGAGGGGAGACCGATCGATGCCGGATACGAGCGATGTCATCAGGCTTTCGGCCGTGGCCGACATCCACTGCAACAGGTCGAACAGGGACGCGCTGCAGGCACTGTTCGAGCGTGCCAGCGACGAGTCCGACATCCTTCTGCTGTGCGGCGACCTGGCGGACTACGGGCTGGTGGAGGAGGCCCACATCCTCGCCGACGTCCTCAAGGCTGCGGTGAGGATCCCCATGGTGGGCGTGCTCGGCAATCACGACTATGAGAACGGCAACCAGAACGAGATCAGGCAGATACTCACCGACGTGGGCGTGGCCCTCCTGGACGGCGAGATCCTCGAGATCTCAGGCGTCGGGTTCGCGGGGGTGAAGGGCTTCTGCGGAGGCTTCGGCAGGCACCAGCTCGAGGCATGGGGCGAACGGGTCATCAAGCGGTTCGTCCAGGAGGCCAAGGAAGAGGCGTGCAAGCTCGAGCTGGCCCTGGCGAGGCTGGGGGAGCTGCCCCGCATCGCGGTCCTGCACTACTCGCCCATCCGGGCCACGGTGGAGGGCGAATTCCCGGAGATCATCCCGTTTCTCGGGTCGAGCCGCCTGGAGGAGCCCATCAACTGGTTCGAGGCCACGGCCGTGTTCCACGGTCATGCACACAACGGCTTTCCCGAGGGCAGCACCATGCGGAACATCCCGGTCTACAACGTCGCCCTTGCAGCGCTGCGCAAGGCGTTTCCCGACCGTCCCCCGTTCCGCCTCGTGGAGATACCGAGGCCGATCCCCTGATGCGCCTCGGGCAGGGAATTCCTCGCGGGAACAAGGAGAAGATATGAGACTATGCTCTGTGGACCTCAAAATCGACCCCCAGACGCGCGATTTCTATCAGCGTTCGATCCATACCATGATCGAGGCGGAGATACCCTTCCTCATCGGCGGCGCCTACGCCTTCGGATGCTACACGGGGATCAAGCGGGACACCAAGGATCTCGACGTGTTCGTGGCCCCCCGGGACGCGAACGGCATCCTCGACGTGCTCTCCAGGGCGGGCTATAAAACCGAGCTCACCGACGAAGTCTGGCTCGGCAAGACCTTCCACGCGGAGAACCTGGTGGACGTCATCTTCAGCTCGGCAAACGGCATCGCCATGGTGGACGAGGGGTGGTTCAAGCACGCCTGCCCGGCCATGCTCCTCGATGTCGAGATAAAGCTCGTCCCGCCGGAAGAGATGATCTGGTCCAAGGCCTTCGTGATGACCCGGGACCGCTACGACGGGGCCGACATCATGCACATCATCCGCTGCCTGGGCGACGAGCTCGACTGGCACAGGCTGATGAAGCGCTTCGAGCCCACCTGGCGCATCTTCTACAACTACCTCGTCCTCTTTGGGTTCATCTACCCCTCGGACCGTGACCTCGTACCCCGGTGGGTCATGCAGGAGCTGGCATCCCGCCTCGACGAAGAGACCCACTCCCCGCCGCTGGAGGAACGCATCTGCCGGGGGCCCCTCCTGTCCACCACCCAGTACCTCGTGGACATCGAGGAATGGGGCTACTGCGACCCCAGGGCGGAGAACTTCGACCGGTGCCGGGAGCTTTCGAAACCCAAGTAGAACGCCAGTGCGCTCACATCTGCGCGTACCTGCGCGCCACGAACCTGCTGAACCAGCCTGCCAGATTCACCGCCTTCACCGGGAACAGCCTCGTGACGACGTCGAGGACCTTTGCGTCCGTTCCCACCATGATGCGCCTCCGGTCTTTCTTGATCCCGGAGATGATGATGCGTGCGGCCTCCTCCGCCGTGGTCCTGAAGAGCTCCTCCTCGTAGAGCTTCTGGGCCTTCTCCTTCGTAAGGGAGTACAGGGTCCGGTTCACCCGGGCGTTGCGGGCGATGTTCGTCCTGATCCCGCCGGGGTGCACGCAGCTCACGCGGATGCTCGTCCCGTGCATCTCCTGGGCAAGGGTCTCGGTGTAGCCCTTGACCGCGAACTTGGCCGCGCAGTAGGGGCCGTTGTTGGGGTTGGGCATGATCCCGTTGATGCTGGAGATGTTCACCACATGACCTTCGGGCCGCTTCTTCAGGTAGGGGAGGAAGGCCATGGTGCCGTACACCACACCCCAGAAGTTGATGCCGAAGAGCCACTCGAAGTCCTCGAAGGGCACGGTCTCGAGAAAGTCGCCCAGGGCGACGCCGGCGTTGTTGATGACCAGGTCCACCCCCCCCGTGGGAGGAGACGGCCTCGTCCGCAAAGGCGAATACATCCTCCCGCCGTGAGACGTCCACGACGTGGGTCGTCACCCTCACGCCTCCGGTGACTAGCCCGGCAGTCGCCTGCAGGCCTTCGGCGTCCACGTCGGCGAGGGCCAGGTGGCACCCCTCCCTGGCGAGGCCCAGGGCGAGCTCACGGCCGATGCCCGAAGCAGAGCCCGTGACGGCGGCGGTCTTGTCCGCAAGGATCTTCATAATGCATCCAACCTCCTCGGCATGTGAATAACGTTTGTTATTATTATAAGCCCCAAGAAAAATGCAACGAACATTTGATCCCGGGGACCTGAATTGGTATGAGGGGCACCATGGTATCGAAACTCCGTACGGGCAGAACGCGGGAGCTCGGGCTGTTCGTCCTCGCCTCCCTGGCCATGGGCATGGCCTGCAGCATCGTCGACGCGACGTTCAACAACTTTCTGAACGACCGCTTCGCCCTGGGCGGCTTCGCCCGATCCTTCCTCGAGTTTCCCCGGGAGCTCCCGGGGCTGATGGTCGCCTTCGTGTCCGCCTTGCTCTGGTTCCTCTGCAGCCGCCGCCTGAGCGCCTTGGCCATGATCCTCGGGGCGGCTGGGGCCCTGCTCATGGGCTTCGCCTCGCCTACGTACGGCATCATGGTCCTGTGGCTCTTCATCTACAGCCTGGGCCAGCACATCTTCCTGCCCCTGTCGTCATCCATCGGGATGGAGCTGGCCGAAGAGGGGAAAGCGGGGCAGCGCCTGGGGCAGCTGAACGCGGTGAGGAACTTCGCCGCCATCACGGGGAGCTTTCTCGTGTTCCTCGGGTTCAGGCACCTGGGCTTCACCTTCCACCACACCTTTGCCCTGTCCGCGCTGGCCTTCGGCCTGGCCGCCCTCTTTCTCTTCCTCATGAAAAAGGACCGGACGCAGCCTGCCTCGCTTCACCTGAGGCTGCACCGGGAATACGGGCTGTACTACGTGCTCTCGATCCTCTACGGATCGCGCAAGCAGCTCTTCCTCACATTTGCGCCCTGGGTGCTCGTCACGGTGTTCCACCAGCCCACCCAGACCATCGCCACGCTCCTGACCCTGGGGGGCGTGATCGGCATCATCTTCCAGCCCTTCCTGGGCTGGGCCATCGACCGCCTGGGAGAGCGCTTCGTGCTGGCCTCAGAGGCGGTCCTGCTGGTGTTCGTCTGTTCCGGGTACGGGTTTTCCGGGTCCCTGCTGAACGAGCGTGCCGCCTTCCTCGTTGCCTGCGCATGCTTCATCCTCGACCAGATGCTCATGTCCGTGAACATGGCACGCTCCACGTACATCAAGAAGATCGCTCAGGACCCTTCGCACGTCCAGCCGGCCCTGACCCTGTCCGTGAGCATCGACCACGTCTTTTCCATCAGTGTGGCCCTCCTGGGCGGGCTCATATGGAATACCGCGGGATTTCAGTACGTGTTCCTCCTGGGGGCTGCCATTGCGCTCCTGAACTTCGTGGCCGCGCTCAAGGTAAGGGTGCCTGCGCAGGAAAGGGCGCTCCATGCCCGGATGCCCGCGGAAGACGGGGGCCCGGCCCGGAAAACGGGCTCAGGCTGACTCCAGCGCCCGCCGGCCTGCGCCCGTGTCGTGGACGATGCCCTCCCTGCCTTCGTCAGCGGCCTGCTCGAGCCATCCGGCGGACTGGATCACATTATGGAGCGAACGCTCGAACAGGGAGGAGAGCTCGGCATAGCGGTCGGTCCTCCCTTCCCTGATGCAGTTCTCCAGCTCCTGGGCCGACGCGCGGAGATCATTGGCAGAGATGTTCGCCGCAACGCCCGTCACCGCGTGCACGAGCTCCCTCGCCGTCGCCGTGTCCCCCTCCTCCAGGGCCTTGCGTATCCTGACCCCGGCATCCGCATAGCTTAAGGCGAAGCTCCTGACGATGTCCAGGAACATCCCGGTGTTGCCCGTCATCCGCTCGAGCGCTTCCTGCACGTCGATCCCGGGGATGTTCTCCGGCAGCACGGACACAGGGGCGCCAGCCTTTCCGTCCCCGTTGCCGCCGCTTGAGGCAGTGCCCGTGGCCTGCTGCCTGGGCTTCACCCACTTCGCCAGAGTCGCGATCAGCTTGCCCGTGTTGATGGGTTTGGCGAGGTAGTCGTTCATGCCCGCACCGACGCACTTCTGCCGGTCTTCGTCCATGACGTGCGCGGTGACCGCTATGATGGGCAGATCCGCCGACCGCGGGTCTTCCCGGAGGATCCGGGTGGCCTGGTACCCGTCCATGACGGGCATCTGGATGTCCATGAGGATCGCGTCGTAGTCGTTTGCCCGGGCCTTCGAGACAGCCTCGACGCCGTTGATCGCTGTGTCCGGCTCGATGTGGTGGTGCCTGAGGATCTCCAGGAGCACCTCCTGGTTGATCTGATTGTCCTCCACCACCAGCACGTGGATGCCGTTCAGGCCGTCTCCAGGCTGCGCCGGCCCCTTGGCCTCCGAGGCGCGCGCCAGCCTGAAGCCCACGGAAAAGGTGAAGGTGCTCCCGAGTCCCTGCCCACTCTCCACCTGGATCGTGCCGCCCATCATCTCCACGATCTCCTTCGAGATGGCCAGCCCGAGACCGGTCCCGCCGTGCCTGCGGGTGAGGGACCCGTCTCCCTGGATGAAGGCGTTGAAGAGGGCCGGGATCTTCTCTTCCGGGATCCCGTATCCTGTGTCGGAAACCGAAAACATGAGCACGGTCCTGTCGTCGAGCCGTCTCTCCACCCTGACCCTGACCTCCACGCTCCCCTGCTCAGTGAACTTGATGCCGTTGTCCGTCAGGTTGACGAGCACCTGGGCCAGCCGCTCGCGGTCCCCCACCAGGGTTTCCGGCACGGGCTCGTCTTCCTTCACCGTGAACCCGATGCCCTTCTCCCGGGCCTTCCAGGCAAGCTTTTCCCTCACCGCATCCATGATGTCGCGGACCCGGAACTCCTCTTCCACGAGGGAGAACCTGCCGTTCTCCATCTCGGAGAAGTCGAGGATGTCGTTGACGATGTCCAGGAGAGAGCTCGAGGCCTTCCTGATCTCCCGGACGTATCCGTTTGCCTGCTCCCCCTTCGAGGCCAGCTCCGAGAAGCCCACGATGGCGTTGAGCGGGGTGCGGATCTCATGGCTGACATTGGCCAGGAACTCGCTCTTCGCCCGGCTCGCCCCCTCGGCCTCCTCCTTTGCTCTCTGCAGCTGGAGCTCCGCCATCCTCTTAACGGTGACGTCCCTGCCGACGCACCTGAACCCCGCTGCCCTGCCCTGTTTGTCCCGGATGAGCGCGATGGAGAGCTGGATATGCTTGCGCGCCAGCTCCTTTACGGTCATCTCGCACTCGAAGAGCTTCTCGGACGCCCCGGTCTCCAGGACGATCTCGAAGGCCCTGCCCACCTTCTCGAGGTTCTCGGCATCGAAGAGCGCTTCAGCGCGCATGCCTCCCAGCTCGGCAGGTGAATATCCGGTCATGGCGGAGAAGCCCCTGTTGAAGAAGGCGATTCCGCCCTCAAGGTCGAACTCCACATAGGCGTCCTCGATGTCCTCGATGATGGTCCGATACCGCTCTTCAGACGTGCTCAGGTCGTGGTAGAGCCTGGCGTTGTCCACGGATATGGCGATCTGGGAGGTGAGCAGCTGGAGCACCTCGACCCTGTCCATGGTGAAGGCGCCGGTCATGCCCCTGTTTTCGAGGTAGAGCATGCCCATGAGCGCGTTGTTCCGCTTGATGGGTATGCAGAGGATGGACCGCGGCTTGTGGTTCATCACGTAGGGGTCCCAGATGAAGGCGCCCTCGTTCACCGCATCGTCCAGCACCACGTTCTCGTGCGTGCGGTCGACGTAGTACACGATGCCCTGGGACAGGCCGGTGCCCTTCTCCAGGGGCACGGACGGGAACGTGACCTGCTGCCCCCCGTTCGCCCTGATGTGGGCGCCGATGACGTACCCGTCGGCCTCCTTGAGGATGAGGTGCCCTTCCTGTGCGCCGGCGTTCTCGACCACCACCTGCATGAGCTTTTCCAGGAGGCTGGTGTACACAAGCTCTCCGGATATCGCCCGGTAGGACTTCAGGATCGACGACATGTCGAAGCGCTGGAAAGGCGTGTTCGCCATGCTCACCTGCCCGCCTGCCGGATCTTCCGGCACCAGTGCGTCCCTGCCCTCACCCTTCGCCTGCAGGCCCGGATTCATGATCTCCATGTGCCGCGCCTTCCGGGTGGCGCCCCACCGGGTATAGGCATTCCATGCATCCTTGAGATAGTTCTGCGCGATCTTGTCCTTGCCCCGCGCCGAGTGGAACCGGAACGCGAGCTCAGCGGCAAGGGCCTCGTCCTGCACGAACCCGTTCTGCCGCGCATGCTCGATGGCCTGGTCGTAGAGTCCCATGGCCTTCTGCTCCGAATGCATGATCCTTTCCATCTCCGCGCTCACCAGCAGGTATTTCTGGAGCCAGTTGCCGGGGCAGTTGTCCGCCCAGGCCTTGAGCTTCCTCAGGTTTCTTTTGAGCCGGCTGATGCGGCTTCTCTTGCCGAGATACGAGGCCGACTGGAAGTCGTGCGCCAGGAGGAGCGACGAGAACAGGCAGTAGTCCGGGTGGTGCGGCATGCCGAACGCCCCGGCGATGTGGTCCCGGGCGCCCTTCATCATGGCCTCCGCCTCTTCGTACTTTTCGAAGAGCAGGTAGAGGTGGCATTTCTGGAGATAGAACCAGAACAGGATCTGGGGGTTCCTGACCCGGTAGAGATCAGACTCGTCGAAGGCCTCGCTCCCGAAGCTGAACGGCATCTTGGCCTTGCCCTGGAGATTGGAGATGAACCCGCTGGTGACGTGCATGTTCAGGATGCTCCCGCTCTTGATCCTGGTGAGGAACTCCGTGAGCTCGGAGCACGTGTCCATGACGCTCGAGAGATCGGCCCCCCGCGCCGTCAGACAATAGAGCAGGCTGACCGAGCTGTAGCCGGCAAAGGCGAAATCGCCTGCCTCCAGGGAGCGCTCCATGCCCTGCCGTGTGTATTCGATACTCGCGTCCAGCGGTTTTCTCCAGTGGTTGACGAGCCCGCCGAATACCCCGAACACCTTGCCGGATATGAGGGGATTTTTTGTCTTTTCGCACAGGGAGATGGCCGCCCTGCCCAACTCGTGTCCGGTCTCGTAGTCTCCGAGCCCGGATCCCAGGATCATGCCCAGGCTGTGGAAGGCAAAGGCTGAGACATCGCAGTACCCGAACCTGAAGCTCATGCGGACCATCCTCGCTATCATCATGATCCAGAGCTCCTGGCTCGTGAAAAAGGCCGAATCAAGGAGCTTTGCCATGAAGTCCATGAGCATGAGCGCGTTCGGGTCCGTCATCACCGGCAGGTCGGTGAGCTCCGAAGGGGGCCTCTTCCGGAGCAGGCGCCTGATCCTCGTCAGCTCCAGGCGCACCCGCGCCCTCCACGGCTTGAGATTGAGGCTCACGCCCACGAGCCTCAGGCCCTTGAGCCCCTCGATGGTGGCCGACTTGTGCCTGCCCATGCTCGCGTAGAGGGTGGTCTTCCGGAAGAGGGCCTGGGCCTTCTCCGCCTTTGTCCTGACATGCTTCAGGAGCTCGCTGAGGAAGTGCTCGGCCTCGTCGAACCTCATGTTCAGGTACTCGCATTCGGCACGCTCGACATACAGGGCGCAGGTGAGCTCGTACCCGGTCTCCCAGCTGTCTTCGGCCAGGAACCACATGCCGGCCCGGATGTAGTCGAGGGCGGTCTGGTGGTCCATGGAGGCCCGCGCACGCTTTCCCGCCTCGAGATTGAGCTCGGCGGCCAGGACACGCTCTTCGAGCGAGTTCATGAGTCCCCTTCCCTTGTTCAGCTGGTCAACGATCTCGAAGGTCCGGGACTGATCCTGCTCCTTGATGGACGACTCCAGGAGCTGGCGCCCGATCTTGAGGTGGACGTCCGTCCGCCCGTCTTCGGGTATGAGGGCATAGGCTGCCTGCATGACCCGGTCGTGAAGGAATTTCAGGGTGGTCCAAGGCATGAGGTCCCGCTGGGTGGGGCCTTCCTGCCCGGATTCGTCCAGGGGAAGGATCAGCCCCATGAGGAGCGCCTCCTGGAGGGCCGGGATTGTTTCCTGTATGGTCCTGTCGCTTGCCATGGAGAGCGTCTTCACGTCGAACCGGCTGCCGATGCACGCGGCGATCCTGATGATGTTCTGCGACTCGGGCGAAAGGGTACCCATCTTCGCGGTCAGAAGATCGATGACGTTGTCCGCCACCTGCATACGCTGGATGGACTCGATGTCCCAGATCCAGCGGGACGAACCGGGGTCAAAGGTCATGAGCCGCCGGTCGTGGAGGGTCTGGAGGAACTCCTTGAGGAAGAAGGGGTTGCCTTCGGTCTTTTCAAAGCACGCCTCGCTGAGATGCCTGCACTCGGCCTGGCTCATGCTGAGGGTCTCGGAGATGAGCGCGTTCACGAAGTCGATGCTCAGGGGTTTGAGCGTTATGGTCGCCATGGGCACGGAAGCGCTTCGCAGCTCCTGAAGCTTCTTCATCAGGTGGTGGTTCGCGTCCACCAGGTTGTCCCGGTATGCCCCGATGACGAGGAGATGGCTCGTGCCGGGGTCCGTGAGGAGACGCTCGATGAGCTCAAGGCTGGGCGGATCCGCCCACTGCATGTCGTCCAGGAAGATGACCAGGGGGTGCTCGTCCGTGGCCAGGCAGGAGACGAGCTTCAGGAACACGGTGTTGAACCTCTTCAGCGCCTCTCCCGGCTGCAGGTCCGGGACCGCGGGCTGCACCCCGGCGATGAGCTCGAGTTCCGGTATCGTTTCGGCGATCACCTTTCCGTTCGACCCGAGCTTCTCCGCCAGCTTCTGCTTCCAGATGGAGATCACCTCCGGCCCCTCAGCGGTCATCTGCCAGAATATCTTCCGGAACGCCTGGACCAGGGATGAGTGGGGGATGTCCTGGTTGGTGTACTGGTCGTTTTTCAATGAGATGAAATGGGCCCCCTGCTCCACCACGGGCTTGTGGATCTCACGGACCAGAGACGATTTGCCGATCCCCGAATAGCCCTCAACGAGCATCACTTCCCTGGATCCTTCGGCCACTCTCGAGAAGGTGGCCATGAGGCTGCTCATCTCGCGTTCGCGCCCATAGATCTTCAGCGGGACTTCGAGCCTGCGGTGCGCTCCGGCCTGGGCATCGTCGGCCTGGCCCACCTCTCCGGCCGGCAGGCCCGGACGCTCGGTGTCCTGGCCGCGGGCTGCCGAAGCGCCGGCACTCCTGTCGCGAACATGCGTGCTTTCATAATCGGGGCGTGACGCCATGCAAGAAGGACCTCCAATACCATTTCAATAATTTCAACAATAACCCCTATCGTCATAACGGATTGATTTCACAAATCACCCCCGGGCTCCCTGGCTGCGGTTGCTTCAAGGGGAGCTCGATGCCGTGCAGAGGGCAGCGCTTCGGCGGGCGGCACGACCTGACGCCTCGAGCCTGCATGCAGCAAACAGGCTGAAGATCTCGAGCATCTCCCGCACGGCCGGCGTGTACGCATCTGCCGGCAGGCCGCTCTGGAGATAGATCACGCCGAGAGGACCTCCCCTTCGCGGGCCTTTGAGCGGCAGGCACAGGACGGATTTCACGCCCGGGTCCGCCCTGTAGTCCTCACCGTGGACGCACGGGATGCCGCTGCCGGCCCCTGCTCCCACAACAATGCCCATCCCCGTGCGCATGACGTGCCTTACCACGGCGGGGGAGTACTCGAGGCACGGCCCTGTGGCGAGCGGCCCTGATCCTGCGGCATGGCCGCGGGCATCATGCCCCGCCGCCACGGAGAGCCCCGCGGGTCCATCCGCTTCGCCCGCCAGCAGGAGACATCCTTTCCCAGCCCCTGCGAGACGGACAGCGATGCTGATGGCCCTCGCGGCGAGTGTGCCGCCCTCACAGTGGGAAATCAACTCTTCAAGGGCCTTCTTCAGGGTCCCCATGTCCGACTGGGCCGGGCAGGGCATGAGCTCTTCGAGCTCTTCCGTGAAGCGGCCTGCCCTGGCCGTTGCGGCAAGCAGCTCCAATACAGCCTCCCCTTCCGCTCCTTCCGTGCAGAGGCTGTCCACGATGCCCTTGAGGCCCGCGCCCCCTTCCGAGGCGTGCGTCTCGATGGCGCTCCACGACAGGCCGCCAAGGCCTTCCCCGGCAAGATCGAGCCCGAGCTTCTTCAGCCCCTCCGTCCCGTGGGCCAACGCCTCCCAGGGCCTGCCCGAGCTCATCTTCAGGGCAACCAGGGTGCGGCAGACCTCGGCGTATTCGGTCCTGGTGCGGGCCTTCTCCAGGACGATGGAAAAGATCTCCGCAGCCCGGGCAAAATCGAGCGAGAGGAAAGCGCTTTCCGCCAGATCCCGATGGAGGTTGAAGGCAAGGTCGTAGTCCGATTGCCACCCCTGTCCGGCCATGAGCGCCAGGGCGGCTTCCAGGTACGCCACGGCAGCGTGGTGGGCCGTGGACCGCTTTGCCTTGCGGGCCGCCGCGAGGTTGAGCCTCACGAGATCGGTCCCCTCTTCACCGCTCGGGGCGACGCCCTTTCCCAGGTTGAGCTGCCCCACGATGTAATAGATCTTCTCGAGCATCTCCACGGGTGAGGCGTTCTCGTACACGAGCCTTCCGATCTTGTAGTGGAGCTCCCTCCTCCTGGCCTCGGGCATGAGGATGTACACTGCTTCCTGGACCCGTTCATGGGCGAAGTGATACAGCTCGCCCCCTCCATAGTACACCAGTCCCTCGTCCATGAGCCCTGCGAGGATCTCAAGGGTCTGGCTCAAAGGTTTGTTCACGATGATGGAGAGCGTCTCGAGATCGAACCTGTTGCCGGCGCAGGCACAGACTTCCAGCATCTCCCGAAGACCCTTGTCCAGCCCCGATATCCTGCCACTCAGGAGCTCCAGCGCGCACCCCGGCGTCTCCATGCTGGCGATCCGCTCTTCATCCCACGTCATGCCCGCTTCAGGGTCCAGGGAGATGGCGCCCTGCTTGAACAGCGAGCTTACGAGCTGACACACGAAGAAGGGGTTGCCGCCGGTTCTGGCATGGATCACCCCGGCCAGGGAGGCAACCCTCTGGGCCGGGCACCCGAGCATGGCAGCCACGATCTCGCCCACGTCTCCGGGCATGAGCGGCTTCAGGACGATCTCATCCATCCGCGTTCCCAGGGACCTGATCTCGCTCACCGTGTCCATGAGCTCCCGGGGCGGTCCGCCCTCCTCGTCCCGGAAGGCCCCGATGAGATAGAGGTGCCCGATGTCCCGGCAGGCGAGGAGGCTGGTGATGAGCTTCAGGCTTGCGGGATCGGCCCACTGGAGGTCGTCGAGGAACAGTACGAGCGGGTGCTCGGCTGTTGCAAGGACCCTGACGAGCCCCGCGAAGGCGCGGCAGAAACGCACCTGCTCCTCTTCGGGTCCCAGCTTGTCGAGCTCGGGCTGCTTGCCCAGGATGCCCTCCATCACGGGCATGATGTCCGTGATGACGCGCGCGTCCCGCCCCAGGGCGCTCAGCAGGTCCTTCTTCCAGGCATCGAGCCTTGTTTCGCCCTCACACTCGATCTGAGCAGCCACCTTCCCGAACGCCTGAACGATGGCGCTGCAGGGGACATGGTACCTGAACCGGTCGAACGCGCCGGAGGCGAACCAGGCCCTGTGCCCTGCAGCAGGCTTGCGGACCTCGTTTATGAGCGCGGACTTGCCCACGCCCGGGCCGCCCCGCACGAGCAGCACCTTCACCCCTCCGCGGCACGCCTCGTCGAACCCTGCCAGGAGGATGCCGGTCTCCCGGTCCCTGCCCGCGAGCCTCTGGGGCATGTCGATGCCAAGGGCCGGGTCGTTTCTGAAGGGCTCGAACCTGCCCTGGCCGGAGCAGCGCTCGAGGCATTCCTTCAGGTCGCCCACGAGGCCGGAAGCGCTTCGGTAGCGATCTTCCGCAGCCTTGGAGAGAAGCTTCATGACAATGTCCGAGAGGGTTTTGGGTATCCTTTTCCTGAGCGCCGCGGGGGGCACGGGCTCCTGGACCATGTGCGCGTGGATGATCTCCAGAGGATCGTTCGAAAGGAAGGGCAGCGTGCCCGTGAGCATCTGGTAGAGCACGACCCCGAAGGAATAGAGGTCGGTGCGGCGATCGGCCCTGAGCCCCATCCTCCCGGACTGCTCAGGCGAGATGTACGGCAGGTACCGCTCGATCACCTCGGGGTGATAGAGGTCCCTGTCCTCATGGGTTATCTCCCGGGCGATGCCGAAGTCGGTGAGCTTCACCCCTGAGGTGCCGGGGCCGACGAGCACGTTGTCCGGCCTGATGCCTCCGTGGGTCACGCCTGCCTTGTGGAGGTCGGTGATCGTACCGGCGATGCTCACGCCGAGCTCGAGGGCCTTCTTCAGGCTCAGGCGCTGGCCTTTCAGCATCGCGGCAAGGGTGAGGCCCGGGAAGTGCTCCATGACGAGGCCCACCTTCCCATCGACGCGGATCACGTCATAGGGCCTGACGATCCCGTCGATGTCGAGCTTCTTCAGGATCTCGTACTCCCGGGTGAACCTGGCTGCCTCCATGGGGGACGGATACTCGGCCTTGAACAGCTTCAGGACCACCTCGATCCTGTTTCTCTTGCTTAAGGCCCGATATACAAGGGAATTCTTCGAGTCGGAGATCTTCTCCCGGATGATGTAATCGAGAATCCTCTCCACGGCACCTCCTCATGACATAAGCAATACAAGATAGTGATCATGTTCGGCATTCAGGGCCCGGATCTTGAATGTCCGGACAGGGGACAGGCCCCAGGATACAGGAATTGAGATCAGGGGGGCTGCCCTTATCATACCCTGTAGAATAACAGGGACATGGGTGCTTTATTGACCCGGCACCTGCTGCCGCGAACGGTGCACTGCTCCATGCCGGGATCGTGCTTTAAGCGATGTGTCTGCCGGATCAGTAAGCTCCACCCTTCAGTGAGGAGGTATTCCTTTGATGGAACAGCTCTGGCTTTTCGTCAGCCTGCTCCGGGGAAGATATCGAGGAAGGACGCCATGAACCGGGGCAGGAGGAACGAAATCCTCATCCTCGTCATCGTCCTCATGGCCCTTTTCCTGGTCTTTTCCGTGAGCTTCAGGCACGGCCACCACTGGGGCGACGACTTCTCCCAGTACATTGTGCAGGCCAGGGCCGTTGTCGACGGGTCGGTCCAGGATACCTACGAGGAGTCGAAATACCGCTACGACTACTCGGAGAACAAGCTCATCGGGCCCGTCCTGTACCCCTGGGGGTATCCTCTGCTCCTGAGCGCGGTCTATGCCCTGCGCGGCTTTGACATCCTGGCCATGAAGGCGTTCACCAGCCTGTTCTTCCTGCTGTCCCTGGCCGTGGTCTTCTTCCTGTTCAGGGGCAGGATCACCTTCACCCGGAATCTCCTCATCGTCGTGCTCCTGGGCATCAACCCTGCCTTCTTCGAGGCGCGTGACGACGTGCTCTCCGACTTTCCCTTCCTGTTCTTCTCCCTGCTCTCCCTGCTGCTCATGCAGCGGACCGTGGTGGACCGGAAGACGCTGGCCGGCCCTTTGGGAGACAGCGTGCTCATCGGGGCGTGCATGTTCCTTTCGTTCTCAACCCGGATGGCCGGGGTCGTTCTCCTGCCCACCCTGCTCCTGGTGCAGCTGGTGGAGAGCGTCAGATCCTACCGGCTTTCCCGGACGATCCCCTTCAGGTTCACGGCCTTCCTGGCACCCTACGCCGTGTTCTTTGTTCTCGCCTCGGCCCTGGAGATCTGGCTTCCCTCCTCGAGCTCCTATGCCGACCAGCTCGGGGACTTCGGCTGGGGATCGGTGACGAGGAACCTCATGCTGTACGCGAAGCTGCCCGTCGATTTCTTCACCACGTCCATGGGCCCCTGGCTTACGGTCGCAGGCAAGCTCCTGTTCCTCATCTCCATCCCGGCCCTGTGCCTGGGTGCGGTCAGGACCGCAGGCGGCAGCTGTCTTTTCATCCTGTTCCCCGCCCTCTACATGGCCCTGCTCATCGCCTGGCCCGGGGTACAGGGCCTGCGCTTCATGTTTCCGGTCATGCCCTTCTTCCTGCTCTTCCTGTTCCAGGGCATGGACGGGGCAGCCTCGCGGCTTTCCCTCATGCCCGGGCAGAGGTTGGGTGTCTTGAGCCCGGCAGCAGCCTACGGGGCCGTGGCGCTCCTGATCTTCGGGGCGACGTCTCTTGGTCAGGCCTTCCGTGCCGTGCAACACCCAGGGTACGTGCTGGATGGACCGTATACCAGGGACAGCGCGTCCCTGTTCGGGTTCATTGCGCACAACACCCGGAAAGACGACGTGGTCATCTTCAGCAAGCCCAGGGCCATGTGGCTTTTCGCCGGGAGGAGGTCCGTCCGCCTGAGCAGGCTCGAGGACATCATGGTGTCGGAGGCCAGGTTCATCGCCTGCAGGAGGGACGATCCGGTCGACAAGGCTCTGCACAACAAGATCTGGATAGCAAAAAAGGTGTACGTGAACGACTCCTTCAGCCTGTATGCCCGCATGAGCGCCAGGCCCGAGCCGATGAAGACCGGGTCCGATCCCCCCGTGCGGAAGGTATCCGGGACCAAGGGGGGCCAAGGGGCGAAGAAAAAGGGGCCCGGGAAGCGGCGCACCGTCACCATCGAGATCCGCCTGTAGCACCCGGCAGGGACGCGGCGATGAATCTTCAGCCCGTTATCCCGAGCTTCCTCATCCGTGCCTGCAGCGTGGTGCGCTTCATTCCCAGGATCTCCGCGGCGCCGCCGGGTCCGCCGATGCGGCCCCGGGTGAGCTCGAGGACGTGCAGGATGTACCTGCGCTGCATCTCGTCCATGGAGGGGGTGTCCGCAAACGGATGGTCCTTCGAGGCAGGGCTGGCGGAGACAGGCGGCAGGCTGAGCTGGAGCCTTTCCCTGGTGGAGAGGATGGCCGCGCGTTCCATCACGTTTCTCAGCTCGCGCACGTTGCCCGGCCATCTGTAGGCCTTCAAGGCCCTGATGTCCTCCTGCGAAAGTGAGGGAAGGACCCGGTGATACTTCCGGGAATAGTGCCTGAGGAACTCCCGGGCGAGCTCGATGACGTCGTCGCCCCGGTCCCGCAGGCAGGGCATGGTGAGCGGGATCACGTTGAGCCTGAAGAAGAGGTCCTGCCTGAACCTGCCCGAGGCGATCTCCCGGGCGAGGTCGCGGTTCGTTGCCGCAACGAGGCGGAAGTCCGAGACGTTCGTCCGGATGCCCCCCACCCGCACGAAGCTCTTTTCCTGGATCACCCGCAGGAGCTTGACCTGGGCGCTCGGGGGCACGTCGCCGATCTCGTCGATGAAGAGCGTGCCGGTGTGGGCGAGCTCGACCCTCCCGGGCTTCTGCCTGTCCGCACCCGTGAAGGCCCCCTTCTCGTGGCCGAACAGCTCGCTCTCCACCAGGGTCTCGGGGATGCTCGCCAGGGTCACCACCACGAACGGGCCTTCCTTCCTCCTGCTGGAGTCGTGGATCCTCCTGGCCAGGAGCTCCTTGCCCACCCCGGTCTCGCCGGTGATGAGCACCGTGGCGTCGGACTGGGCCGCCTGGTCCGCCAGGGCGAGGAGCGAGGTCATGAGGGGGCTCCTCCCGATGATCCGCGCCTCCTCGCCGGGGCCTTCGCTCCCCATGGTCGCGGCCTTCGACCTGTCCGCCTCGATGATCTCGGCGTAATGATAGATCCGTTCGATGGACGTGCTCAGGAGCTTCGACATCCGAACCACCACGTCCCGGTCGATGTCCTGGCTCCCGTCCTCGATGTAGGAGTTGTCGAGATAGAGCACGCCCCTGACAGCGCCCCTGAGGGTGATGGGGAGGCAGAACAGCGACAGGGCCTCGCCCTGGACCTCCTGGGCGGGCCGCGCTCCCTTCAGGATGAGGGGCTCTCCGCTCCGGAAGGATTTGAGGATGTGCCCGAACGACGAGCGGAAGCCCTCGGAAGAGGCCTCCGCCTTGTCCAGGTTGTAGGAGGCGCGCAGATTGGGACGCCCGCTCTCCCTGCCCCCGGAAAACCAGAAGAGGCCCCCGCGCTCGGCGCCGAAGAAGCGGCTGGTGGAAGCCACGAGCCGGTTCAGGATCTCGTCGACGTCCGCGCTGGGGATGAACCCGTCCATGAGGTCCATGAACCGGTCGATGAGGTCCTGCTTCCGGGGTCCGGGCCTGGGGGGCGTTCCGACCCGGAGCAGGGGCACCAGGTCGTCGGGAAAGAAGTCCTGACCGTAGCCGCTCAGGCCCTCCCAGGCCATGAGAGCGTAGTTGCGGGCCATGGGCCGGTCCTGCTGGGCGAGCTTGACGCGTGCCATCTCTGCCCTGGTCTTGGCGAGCTCCACGGGGTCCCCGGTCAGGAGCAGCTCTTCTTCGCTCTCCATGAGGAGGGCGAGCACCTGCTCATGGCTTCCGCCCTTCTCCTGGGCCTGGAGCGCCCTGATGCGCAGGGCCACGCCCCGGAGGTGGTGGTTCGGGCCGGAAAGCACCCGCTCCATCTCCTGCTCGAAGGCGAGCGAGGGGATGGTGGGGAGGAGGTCCTGCTTTTCGAAGGTGTAGAGCATCTCCAGGTGCACGGGCCAGTTGTACTGGGGCCCGATATTCTCGGTGTGGGTCGTGCCCATGGTCATCCAGTAGGCATCCTCGATCCTCCCCTCGAAGTAGGCGTGGTAGGCGAGCCCCTTCCTGGCCACGTGGAGGGCCTGCTTGTTGTCTATCTCGAGGGCCTCCTTCTGGGCCTCCTTGAGGTGGGTGTACGCCTCGCTCCTCCTGCCCATGATAATGAGCACGATGCCGAGCAGGGCCTCGTAGAAGGGGGTGTTCCGGTCGCCCTTCTTCAGGCGGGAGCGCCGCCAGTGGGAGTCGAGCACGCCGATGGCCCGGTGGTACTGGCCCAGGAGCGCGCAGCAGTACCCAAGGCCCGAGGACGAGGCCAGGTGTTCGGGGAGGAACGGCGGGATGGACTTCAGGGAAGGCACGCTGTTGGACCGCACCACCCGGTCGAAGGCGTCCACCGCCTCCTTGTACATGCCCCTCAGGTAAAAGTTGATGGCTCGGAACTCGGAGGAGATGGCCATGATCTCCTCGTCTCCCAGCTCATCGACCTTTTTCAGGCCCGTGGCGATGAGGTCGAACCCTCCCCGGGCATCCCCGATCACGTAGCGGTACAGGCCGGAGATGAGGTCGATGCGGGCCAGGGTGCGCCGGTCGCCCAGCTGTCCGGCAGTGTACCGCGCCTTTTCCAGCAGGGACGGGATCTCGTGGATGCCATCGATGAGGTGGGCCTTGAGCCTGCAGGTCTCGATGACCACCGAGAGGAACAGCTTGTCCCACTCGGGCGCGCCCAGGTGCCTGCTTATCACCGGGATCACCCGGTTCATGAGATCGAGGGCGTCTGCGCTCCGGTCGTTCTGCACCGCTCTCCGGGCGGATTCCTCGGCCAGGAGCGCGGCGTCGTAATCCCTGCCCGCCTTGATGAGGAGGGTGAACCGCGCGGGGTCGGTGAAGGACTCCTGCAGTCCCAGCCTCCGGATGAGGGCCACCAGTGACGCGATGCGCTTTTTCGAGTTCATGCGGTCGAGCCTGGACTTCACGGGACCGGGCAGAGACTCCGAGAGGGCGAAGGCGCCTTCTCCGGCCGGAGCTGCCAGGAAGGAATCGATAAGCCCTTTGATGGATTCGTCCATGACGGTCCGGCTTGCCGGGCAGATCTTCTTGATCACCTCAACCTGCACCGGCTCCCCGGTGGCGGAGAACAGGGACAGGATCTGCCACTGATGCGGCGTGATGTTGAGCATGGTGCAGCGGGCTCCGGTTTATTTTCAGAGTATCTCCTGGAGGTTATCATGTCAAGCCCATATATGGGCTCAGTCTGCCGACATATGGGCTCACGATATGCTCGTGGATTACATTATCCTTTGATTCCTTATAATTGCAAACTCTCTTCATCTGGCATACTGCGTGCACCATAAGTGTGGCATTTAACATCATACGAAGAGGAGAACACTACATGGCCACCATCACGAATTGGAAGAGCGAGTATCAGAGCAAGCTGGTCTCCGCCGAGGAGGCTGCCGCCCAGGTCAAGTCGGGCGACTGGGTCATCGTGCCGCCCGTCAACAGTGCACCCATCGACATCCTGACCGCGCTTGCGAACAGGAAGGACGAGATCGAGAAGGTCAAGATCGCGAGCAACCTCATGATCTGGCCCTACGCGTTTCTGGGTGGGGACTATGTTGGCAAGATCACCTATCATGGAGGCTATTTCGGCCCTCTCGAGAGGATGTTCCATCCCCAGGGCAACGTGGTTCCGCACCCCATGCACCTTTCGAAGGCCTATAAGGCGCTGAACCTCGCAAATGCGCATGACGTGGCCATGATCGAGGTGACCCCCCCCGACGAACGCGGCTACATGAACTACGGCCCCTGCGGTGTGGTCTACGGGAGATACGCCACCACCAAGTGCAAGAAGGTCATTGCCCAGGTCAATGCGAAGACCCCCTGGATCCACGGGATCGAGAACACGGTCCACGTGAGCGAGATCGACTACATCGTGGAGAAGGACCACGACCTCCCCATCGTTCCCGAGATCGAGATCACGGACGTGGAAAAGAAGATCGGAGAGTACATCGCTGATATGATCCCGGACGGGTCCACCATCCAGCTGGGCATCGGAGGCATCCCCAATGCCGTGGCCTACTTCCTCCACGGGAAGAAGGATCTGGGCGTTCACGCGGAGATCCTGAGCGACGCGGTGGCCGAGCTCTCGGAGCTGGGCGTGATCACCGGCAGGAAGAAGACCATCTTCAGGGACAAGATCTCGGTGGGCGGACTCATCATCGGCACCAAGAGGTTGCTTGATTTCGTGGACAACAACCCGACCATCTTCGCCATGCCCATCCAGATCGCGAATCACTACGACACCATCAGGAGCCATGACAACATGTGCTCAATCAACGCGGGGCTCACCGTCGACCTCACCGGCCAGATCGCATCCGAGACCATCGGCCACACCCAGTACAGCGCAACGGGCGGCCAGGCAGACTTCGTCCGCGGGGCGCTCGCCTCGAAGGGCGGCAAGTCCTTCATTGCGCTACCCGCAACGGGCAAAAAAAAGGACGGATCGCTCATGTCCAGAATCGTGCTGAACTTCGCCCCGGGCACCGTGGTCACCACGCCCAGGTCGGACGCCATGTACATCGTCACCGAGTACGGGGTCGCTGACGTCTTCATGAAATCCATCCCGGACAGGGTCAAGGCCCTCATCGCCATCGCCCACCCGGACTTCAGGGAGGAGCTGGAGAAGCAGGCCTTCGAGGCAGGGTTGTTGATCCCGGCCAGCATGCCGGGTAATTACTGATTTTCACAGAATACACAAAAAGGAGAATGGAATGAACTATCTGATTCAGCCGAAGAAGTACAAGAGTCTCATGACCGACGAGGGTTCCAGGGCTATCATGGAAAAGACCATCCAGTTCTTCGAGAACATGGGAAAGACCAAGCTCTGTGAGGACTTCAACAAGAAGGTCTGGTACCGCGAGTTCATCGACTTCATCGCCAGGGAGCGCATCTTCTCCAAGCTGCTCACCCCGAAGGAGTATGCCGACGGCGATCCGGACTGCCGCTGGGACACCGCCCGCAACAGCGAGTACAGCGAGCTGCTGGCGTTCTACGGCCTGGGCTACTGGTACTGCTTCCAGGTCACCATCCTGGGTCTCGGCCCCATCTGGATGAGCAAGAACGAGAAGGTAAAGCAGAAGGCCGCGCAGCTCCTGAGGGAGGGCGCCATCTTCGCGTTCGGCCTGTCCGAGCGGACCCACGGCGCGGACATCTACTCCACCGAGACCGCGCTCACGCCCAAGGGCGACGGCACCTACGTGGCCAATGGCGAGAAGTACTACATCGGCAACGGCAACGAGGCCGAGATGGTCTCCACCTTGGGCAGGGTCAAGGACGGCACGGACGACTACACCTTCTTCGTCACCAACTACCGCCACAAGGCCTATGAGCTCAAGAAGAACGTCATCTCCCACCAGGAGTACGTGTCGAACTTCGCGCTGCACGACTACCCCATCACCCAGGACGACATCCTGTCCCGGGGCCCGGACGCCTGGGACGCGGCCCTGAACACGGTCAACATCGGCAAGTTCAATATCGGTCCCGCCTCCCTGGGCGTTGCCGAGCACTGCTTCTACGAGGCCATCACCCATGCCGCCAACCGCATCCTCTACGGCATGAGGGTCACCGACATGCCCCACGTGAAGAAGAACTTCATGGAAGCCTGGCTCAGGACCGTCGGCATGAAGATGTACCAGCGCCGCTCCACGGACTATTTCCGGAACGCAACCGACAACGACCGCCGCTACCTCCTCTACAACCCCACCTCCAAGATGAAGGTGACGCTGCAGGCCGAAGAGGTCATCAACCTCCTGTGGGACGTCATCGCGGCCAAGGGGTTCGAGAAGGACACCTTCTTCTCGCTGGGCGCCACCGACATCAGGGGGCCGTCGAAGCTCGAGGGCACGGTGCACGTCAACGTGCAGCTCATCCGCAAGTTCATGAAGAACTACTTCTTCAATCCCAAGGATTACGCACCGGTCGGCCCCGAGTTCGCAACGCGCGACGACCTCTTCCTGTTCAACCAGGGACCCACGAAGGGCCTGGGCTCGGTCCAGTTCCACGACTACAAGCCGATCTTCGAGGAGTTCAAGGGCCTGCCCAACGTGGCCACCTTCAGCAAGCAGATCGAGATCTTCAAGGAGATGCTCGAAAAGGCGGGCCCGGACAAGATGCAGGACATGGACCCCTCCTTCTCCCTGCCCCTGGGCGAGATGTTCTCCATCGTGGTCTACGGCCAGCTCATCCTCGAGCAGGCCAAGTTCGACAACGTCGATCCGGACATCCTCAACCAGATCTTCGACTTCATGGTCCGCGACTTCTCGAAGTTCGCGCTCACCATCTACGCGCTGCACAACACCAAGGACGAGCAGCGGGTCTTCTGCAAGGACATCATGCTCATCAAGCCCGTGGGTGACGACGCCCAGTACAACACGATCTGGGAGAAGTACGTGTTTGCGCTCAACGGCGAGTACGAGATGAACGCTTAGCGATCATCCCGGGTCAGACAGGATACACCTGCAGGACCTTAAGAACACCGGGGAGGGCACCACTGCCCTCCCCTTTTTTCATGCAGGTTCCACCTGCTGCCGGTTCCGTGTAGACGAAACCCCGGCCTGCCGCGTCTTGACCGGCATAAATACAAAAAAAGGGGGAGTCTATGAAGAAAGTCGGAGCAGTCATGGTGGGCGTTCTCGCATACATGGTCCTTCTGTCTCAGCCGGCCGTGGCCGGCACCAGCTTCAGCATAGCCATTTCCAGTCCGGGCGTGCATTTCGAGGCTTCGAGCGTGCGGCCTTCCATTCACCATGTATGGGTGGAGGGCCGCCACCACTGGAGCGGCAATCACCGGATCTGGGTCCCTGGCCACTGGGAATATGCACCGAAGCGCAACGTTGCGTATGCTCCCGTGCATCACAGCGACTACCGCGATCACCGGTATAGCAACAGCCGGGATCGGGACAGGCGCGACGACGGCCGCAAAGGTGGCGGAAACACTGACAGGAACGGCTCCAGGCGGAAATGAGACCGGTTCAGCTTGGGAAACGGCAGGAGGCAGGGCCATGAGCCCTGCCTTTTTTTACCATTGTGCTGCCGGTGATTACGGGCATGATGCGCCCCAATCGCTGACCCCTTTTTCCCCGGCCTGAATTGTGGTAGGCTCCCGGGTGTCCCGGCCTCTCCGGCGGGCCCAATTCATGAGAATGGAAGCTTTGTCATGGATGACCGTCTTCTGGAGTGTCTGAAAACCGTTTTCGGATATCAGTCCTTCAGGCCCTTTCAACGTGAGATCATTGAAGGCCTCATCCGGGGGGAGAATGCCTTTGTCCTCATGCCCACCGGCGGCGGCAAGTCGCTCTGCTTCCAGATCCCCGCCCTGCTCCGGCCGGGGGTGGCCGTGGTGGTTTCGCCGCTCATATCCCTGATGAAGGATCAGGTCGATGCCTTGCGGGCCTGCGGCGTGAGGGCCGCCTTCTACAACTCGTCCCTGAAGGCGCCCGAGGCCAAAGGCGTGCTCGCCCGTCTCCACAACGGAGAGCTCGACCTCCTGTACATCGCGCCGGAGCGGCTCATGAGCTCAGGCTTCGCCCAGCGGCTCAAAGGGATCCCCATAGCGCTCTTCGCCATCGACGAGGCGCACTGCATCTCCCAGTGGGGGCACGACTTCCGGCCGGAATACCGGATGCTCGGCCGGCTCAGGGAGGTGTTTCCCGAGGTGCCGCTCATCGCGCTCACCGCAACGGCAGAGCCGCACACCCGGTCCGACATCCTCGATCGCCTTGGCCTCCACGACGCGAAAAGCTACATCACGGGGTTCGACCGGCCCAATATCCGCTACTCGGTCATGGAGAAGAACAGGCCCTTCGAGCAGCTCACCCGGTTTCTCCATGAGCGGCACGACGGCGCCGGCATCGTGTACTGCCTGAGCCGGACCCGTGTCGAGGAGGTGGCCCTGAAGCTTTCCGAGGCCGGGTTCAAGGCCGCCCCCTACCACGCCGGCCTGTCCGACGAGGAGCGCAAACACACCCAGGACGCCTTCCTCAAGGACGACATCCGGATCATCGTGGCCACCGTGGCCTTCGGCATGGGCATCGACAAGTCGAACGTCCGGTTCGTGGTGCACTACGACATCCCGAAGAACATCGAGAGCTACTACCAGGAGACGGGCCGGGCCGGCCGTGACGGACTCGCGGCCGAGGCGCTGCTCCTGCTGGGATACGGCGACATCGCCATTGCCAGGGGGCTCATCGAGAAGACGCAGAACCCGGTCCGCAAGCGCATCGAGATCCACAAGCTCTCGGCCATGGTGGGGTTTGCCGAGGCCTCAAGCTGCCGACGGCGCATCCTGCTGGGATACTTCGGCGAGCGCCTCGACGAGGACTGCGGCAACTGCGACGTGTGCCTCAATCCCCCCGAGCTCATGGATGTGACCGAGGACGCACGGAAGGCCCTGTCGTGCGTCTACCGGGTGGGGCAGCGCTTCGGCATCACCCACGTGGTGGACGTGCTCCGCGGCTCGAAGAAGGAACGGATCCTGGACCTCGGCCACGACGGGCTGTCGACCTACGGGATAGGCTCCGACAAGGGCCAGGAGTACTGGGTGGGTCTGCTTCGCCACCTGGTGCACAGGGGTTTCCTGGAGCAGGATGTGGGGAACTATTCGGTGCTCAGACTGAGTACGAAGGCCCAGCCCCTGCTCCGCAACGAGGAGAGGCTCTTCATGGCCGCGCCCCGCCTGAAGCCTGCGTCCGCCCCCAAGGGCCAGGCGCGCAGGAAGGCCGGGGACATCGACTATGACCACGGGCTCTTCGAGATACTCAGGACTGTGCGCAAGCGGCTGGCGGACCAGGAGGGCGTGCCGCCCTTCGTCATCTTCAGCGACGTGTCCCTGGCCCAGATGGCAGCTCTCCTTCCCCGGGACAGCAAGAGCTTCCGCTCCATCCACGGAGTCGGCGACCACAAGCTCGAACGCTACGGTCCGCACTTTCTCGAGGAGATAAAGAGGTTTGTCTGCGTAAAAGAGGGCATGGACACCTGAAGCCGTGTATGGCCTTATGCGCCCATGCCCTTGTGATGCTTTGGAAGGTGTGTCGTCAGCAGCCGGAGCAGCCTCCGCCGCAGTCCGAGGCTCTGGCGAGGGCTGAGGAGATGTAGAACCCCTCGCCCTGGGGCGTCACGATGTAATCCAGCTTGATGGGCTTTGCCTCGTCCAGCAAAGACTTTTCAACCAGGAAGGTCAGTCCGTTCTCTTCAAACACTTCGTCCTTGTCGTTTTTCTCATCCAGAGAAATGCCCAGTTGGGGGCCGCCTCAACCCATGCCCGCGATGAATATCCTCATGGGAGACTGGTCGCGGGTCTTGAAAAACTCCCTGATCTTCTCTGTTGCCAGCTCTGTCACTTCGAACATCTCATTCTCCTCTCGGGTGCCTGAACCTCACCGGCAGCTTCCAGCAGCGGCAACGTCACTGCACCTGTTTTATTACCCCTTTTCATAAGGGTTTGGGGCTCCGAAAACAAGCCTTTTCACGCATTATCCCAGAAGGATGCACTGCGATCCTTCACCTGACGAGCACGAGCAGCATCTTGAAGCGCTCGAGGGCCTTGATCGCATGCGGTTTGTTCGCGGGCATGACGATCATCTCGCCTTCCTCGAGGGTGTGGGGAATGCCCTCGATTGAAACCTCGGCCCTGCCCTCGAGGATGTGGACAAGAGCGTCGAAGGGTGCGGTGTGCTCGCTCAGGCCCTCTCCCTTGTCAAAGGCAAAGACGGTCACCGTGCCCGTGGTCTTTTTGACGATCTCCCTGCTCACTACGGAATGGTCCTGGTATGCAGCCAGGTCCTTCAGGACCATCGCGCGCGCCAGGAGCTCGGCCTTCACTCCCTGTTCCGCCATGTTCGCGTCTCCTTTCCCTTCCGGCCCTGCACCCTGCGAACGGGCCGTGTCATTCCTCTTATTATAATGGATATCATAATAATGGATAGTGACAGGGTGTTCCTTGACCCAGGTCAAGAATGGAAAAACAGGCGATACACAGACGCTGGATGCGGAGCTTCCGCCAGGATGGAGCGGGAGGCCGTCATTCGGGCTGAACGAAACCTTCCTGCAGGGCGAGGCTGTCCATGACCAGGGTCAGGGCATCCTCGGTCTCCGGGTCCCGGGTGATCCTGACCCGGGAGTCCACGATCTTGATGTAGTGGTTGCACGACCGGCAGAAGTAGACCCGGACGCCCTCGATCTCTTCGGTGTCGAAGTACCCCAGCAGGTTGTGGTCGCTCGTGCCGCACATGTAGCAGGTGACCCGGGGGAAACGCCAGGTGTGGCCGCAGGAGAGGCAGGCGAGCGTGCGCTTGTCCTCGGCGTCGAAGCCGATCTTCGGGTAGGCACCGCAGAAGGGGCACACCCCCTTTGACCACTCTTCAGGGACGAGGCTCTGGTTCTTTTCCCTGAGCAGGTGCAGGAAACGGGACACGGTGGCGTTCATGACCCCTTCCGCGAGGTCGCGCTCGGCCTCGGGGATTTCCGGGACCGGAGAATCAGCGATGAAGGACTTCAGAACCTCGGCCATATCAAAACCGGGATCGGCCTGGGCGACCTCTTTCCACACGGCCATGCAGATGGGCGTGAAGACCTGGAGGAAGGGGCTGAAATCGCTCATCTCGCGGCAGGGGGTCTCAAGAACGGGGATCGTGACGTCCGCCATGATCCGCTCCACGATCTCCCTTAGGGACTTGATGCCGAGGATGGCATCGGTGTCGTTCGGATAAGCCTTCAGTATCGTTTCCCAGTCCATGCGGGAACCCTAGAGAATAACGGGCTTGAAGTCAAGGCATTTCAGTTTTCATGTTTATTATGCGCCGTCTTGCATATCATGTTTTATTATGCAATATAATGCATATCTTACGCTGAATAATCATTCATTTTTTCGTTGAAAGTGTTCCCCTTTCATCGTATATTGTGCGAGTTACCAAATACACCATCGTGGGGAGAGTGTGCATATGAATATCTCGAGGAGAAATTTCCTCAAGCTGGCTGGTGGCACCCTCGCAGCGGCCGGGATCGGGGCAGGGGTCGGTGTACAGCCGGCGTACGCACTGCCGAAAAAGGTCCGCTATGCGAAGGAAGTGACCACGATTTGTCCCTACTGCGGAGTGGGTTGCGGCATCATCGCCCATGTTGCAGACGGGAAGGTGATCAACACCGAGGGCGACCCGGATCATCCGATCAACAAGGGGGCCCTGTGCTCCAAGGGTGGATCGCTCTACCAGATCGCGAACAACGACAAGCGCAACAAGCAGGTCCTCTACCGCGCACCCGGAGCAGATGCGTGGAAGGAAGTCGAGTGGGACTGGGCGCTTGAAAAGATCACGGCGAACCTCAAGAAGGCCAGGGACGCGGGGTTCAAGCTCACCAACTCCAACGGCGAGGTGGTGAACCGCTGCGAGAGCATAGCGTCCATCGGCGGAGCAGCGCTCGACAACGAAGAAGTCTACGCCCTGACCAAGATGAACAGGGCGCTCGGTCTGGTGTGGGTCGAACACCAGGCCCGAATCTGACACAGCGCCACTGTCGCCGGTCTGGCGGCATCCTTCGGTCGCGGTGTCATGACGAACCACTGGAACGACATCCAGCACGCGGACGCGATCCTCATCATGGGCTCGAATCCCGCGGAGAACCACCCCATCTCCTTTAAATGGGTAAACGAGGCAAGGAACAAGAGGGGCGCCAAGCTCATCGTGGTGGACCCGAGGTTCACCAGGTCAGCGGCCACGGCCGATATCTACGCCCGCCTCAGGCCGGGCACGGACATCGCCTTCCTGGGCGCGGTCATCAACTACGCCATCGAGAAGAACCGGATCAACGAAGAGTACGTCAAGAACTACACGGACGCTTCCTACATCGTGAACCCGGCCTTCCAGGGCGCCCCCGACCTCGACGGCGTGTTCTCGGGCCTGACCGGCGCCAAGTACGACAAGGCGACCTGGGGCTACGAGATGGACGCAAACGGCATCCCGAAGCAGGACCTCACGCTTCAGGATCCCATGTGCGTCTACCAGCTCCTCAAGAAACACTACTCGCGCTACACCATCAAGAAGGTAAGCGAAATCACCGGGTGCGACGCAGCGGACCTCGAGGCGGTGTGCGAGGCCTACACGGCCACCTACAAGCCCGAGCTCTCCGGCACCATCATGTACGCCATGGGCACCACCCAGCATACCTACGGGTCCCAGAACGTCCGGGCGTTCGCCGTTCTCCAGCTCCTGCTGGGCAACATCGGCGTTGCGGGCGGCGGCATCAACGCGCTGCGCGGTGAGAGCAACGTGCAGGGATCGACCGACCACGGCGCCCTGTTCCACATCCTCACCGGCTACCTCAAGTACCCCAAGGCCAACCAGCCGACCCTGGCCGTGTACAACGAGCAGAACACGCCCAAGAACAAGGACCCCAAGAGCCTCAACTGGTGGGGCAACACCCCGAAGTATATGGCTAGCCTGCTCAAGGCCTGGTGGAAGGACGCCGACCTCGAGACGGCGTACTCCTACATACCCAAGATCGACGACGGCAAGAACTACTCCTATCTGCCCATCTTCTCGGCCATGGCCAACGGAGAGATCAAGGGCCTGTTCGCATGGGGCATGAACCCGGCCGTGGGCGCGCCGAGCTCCAAGATGATCCGCAAGGCCCTGGCGCAGCTCGACTGGTTGGTTGCCATCGACCTGTGGGAGACCGAGACCTCGGCCTTCTGGCAGAAAGATGCAGGCGTCGACCCGGCAGACATCAAGACCGAGGTTTTCCTGCTTCCGGCAGCCTCCTCGGTGGAAAAGGAAGGGTCCATTTCCAACTCCGGCAGGTGGTGCCAGTGGCGCTACAAGGCCATCGACCCGGTCGGCCATGCCGAAGACGACCTCTGGATCATCACCCAGATCGTCAACCGCACCAAGGACCTCTACGCCAAGGAAGGCGGCGCATTCCCGGATCCCATCCTGAACCTCTCCTGGAATTACGGCAAGGTGGGCCTCGACGGCAAGATCCACGCCCCGTCCCCCCGCGAGGTGGCCAAGGAGATCAACGGCTACTTCATCGCCGAAAAGGAGATCGAGGACAAGGCAAAGGGCGAGATCAAGAAGTACAAGCCCGGCGACATCGTGCCCTCGTTCGCCATGCTCCAGGATGACGGCTCGACGGTATGCGGCTGCTGGGTGTACTGCGGCTCCTTCGACGAAAAAGGCGAAAACAAGATGATGAAGCGTGACGCCAGCGACCCCACCGGCCTGGGCATGTACCCCAACTGGTCCTGGTCCTGGCCCGTCAACCGTCGCATCGTGTACAACCGGGCCAGCGTCAATGCCGAAGGCCAGCCCTTCTCCAAAGAGAAGCCCGTACTGTGGTGGAGCAAGCTCAAGAAAACCTGGCTGGGCGACATCCCGGACGGCGGCGGCGGCCCGGATGCCATCCTTCCGTTCATCATGGTCCCTCACGGCAGGGGCATGCTCTTCGCCGCAGGCATGAGCGACGGCCCGTTCCCCGAGCACTACGAGCCGCTGGAATCGGTGGTGAAGAATACCATCAGCTCCACGCAGGTATCGCCGGTCATCACCCGCTGGGACGAGAAGGCCAAGGAAGCGACCTGCAACCCGATCCTGGCCGCAGGGTGCATCGCAGCGCTCTACGGCAGCGAAGAGGCGAAGGAATTCCCGGTGGTCTGCTCCACCTATCGCGTCACCGAGCACTGGCAGACGGGCCAGATGACCCGCTGGCTGCCGTGGCTCACCGAGCTGGTGCCGAACCAGTTCGTGGAGATGAGCGAGGAGTTCGCCAGGGAGAACGGCATCACATTCGGCGACAAGGTCCGTCTCACCTCGGCGCGCAACGTCGAGGGCATCGAGGCGTACGCCATGATCACCAAGCGTCTCAAACCTTTCAAGATTCAGGGAAAAGACATCCACATGGTGGGCATCACCTGGCACTTCGGATACAAGGGACGGGTCACGGGCGGCAACGCCAACGACCTCACCCCGTTCATCGGGGATCCCAACACCATGATTCCTGAATACAAGGCTTTCCTCGTGAAAGTGGAAAAGGTTTAAGGGGGTGACACATGGCTGAATACATCAAGCTCATAGACGTGACGAAATGCACCGGCTGCAGGGGCTGCCAGGTCGCATGCAAGCAGTGGAACAACCTGCCGGCGGAGCAGACCATGTTCACCGGCTCTCTGCAGAACCCGAAGGACCTCAGCTACAACACCTGGTGCCTCATCAGGTTCGACGAGGTGGAACGCGACGGCAAGCTCAACTGGCTCATGCGCCACGACGCGTGCATGCACTGCGAGACGCCTGCGTGCGCAAAGGCGTGCCCGTCACCCGGCGCACTGAAGAAGCTCGAAAACGGCGCGGTGGTGCATGACAAGAACTTCTGCATCGGCTGCAGGGCGTGCATCATCGCCTGCCCCTTCGACATCCCGCGGAACAACCCGGATCTGGAGAAGATGGCAAAGTGCGGCCTGTGCCACGACAGGATCGACGACGGAAAGAAGCCTGCCTGCGTAACGACCTGCCCCACCGGGGCGCTGACCTTCGGCACCAAGGAGGAGATGCTCAAGGCCGCCGAGAAGCGCGCAGAGAAGATCAAGGGCTTCATCTACCCGGCGAACCCGAAATACGAGACCCACGTGATGTACGTGATGCCCGGCTCGGTGACCATCTCCGACTTCTCCCACACGAACCCGAAGCCGAAGATGCCGACCTCGCTGCTCTGGTGGAAGAACATGTTCAAGCCCTTCACGCTCATCGGCATCGCCGGTGTGGCCGGTGCGGCTTTCCTGCACTACATCCTCAAGGGTCCGCACATGCCTCACGAGAAGAAAGAAGAAGGGGGTGAATAAATGTCCGCACATGGAGATAAAATCAAGGTAACTGACGGGATCGAGAGGATCGTGCACTGGGTCCTCGCAGGCAGCTGCCTGTTCTGCCTCATCACCGGCATCGGTTTCATGTACCACTCGTGGAGCTTCATCGCCACCCTGTTCGGCGGGCACTATGCCATGAAGTGGATGCACATCTTCTCGGGCCTTGCCTTCACCGCCTCCTTCATCTACTCGTTCTTCATGTGGAAGAAGGACTGCGCCTTCGAGCCCCAGGACCTGCAGTGGGTCCTCAAGGGCGGCGGCTATCTCTGGCCCGTGGAGAACCTGCCCCCGGTGTACAAGTACAACGCCGGTCAGAAGGCCTTCTTCTGGATCCTGGTGGCGTGCGGCCTGGCCATCATCGCCTCGGGCGTGGTCATGCTCAACCCGCTCTACTGGCCCCTCCTGGTGGCGCGGTTCGCGTACATGATCCATGCCGGCGCAGTGGTGTTGCTCGGCTCCTTCATCGTGGTCCACATCTATCTCGGCACCGCAGGGAACCCGGGTACGGTTTCGGCCATGCTCACCGGCTACGTCACGAGGACCTGGTGCGAGACGCACTGCCCCCGCTGGCTGGCCGAGAGGGATGCCTGGAAGCCTGAGAACGAGGAAGAGACAGCGTAGCAGTACGGATCAGGGAACCACAGTGGGCAGGGCGGCCAGGGTCAACGGCGGCCCTGCCCTTTTCATTTCAGGATCGGCATCAAGGGTTATTTACTGGTAGATCACAGAAAGCGGGATCCCGGCATGGAGCCTTATATAGTTCAAAGCAGCAGGTGCCGGGTCAACAAGCCGGACCCTTCAGGACTTCCGGGCTCCGACTTTCCTGCAGCCCTTGAATAGCCGGTGCCTGGAGCTACTATACAGGCTATGGAAACTATGAAAAAACATCTGCTTATTCTGTCGCTCCTGTGCGTTTTTCCCGTTTGGGCCCTTGCTGCGGACACCGATTTCGGCAAGGCCATCACCCAGGCCAGGCTCAAGGTCCCCGAGGACGCGGGCGTACGCTCTTTTCTGGGCATCAGGCAGAAGAGCGGGCAGATGTCGCTGGCCGACATCGATGCGGAGATCATCATCGTCGAGATCTTCAGCATGTACTGCCCCTACTGCCAGAAGCACGCACCCATGACGAACGCGCTGCACCAGGCCATCGAAGCGGGCTCCGACACCCGCGGCAAGGTCAAGCTCATCGGCATCGGCGTGGGCAACTCGCCCTTCGAGGTCAAGTTCTTCCAGAAGAAGTACGGCATCCTGTTCCCCCTGTTCGACGACGCGAACTCCGCCGTCCTGAACAGCCTCACCGGGATTCGGACGCCCTACTATTTCGGCATCCGCAGGAACGGCACAACCCTGCAGACATTCTTCAGCAGGCAGGGCGCCTTCGACGATCCGCAGGCGTTTCTCAAGACCGTGCTGGAGAAGTCCGGACAGCCATGACGAGGAATGGCATGAAAACCATCAGACTCTATGCCCTCATGGGCGCCCTGATTTTCCTCACCACCGCCTCCCTTCCTCTGTGGGCGGCGTCGGACACGTTTAGGGAAGAGATCTACCACATGGGCACGCTCAAGCCCGTTGACAGCGTACCCAAGCTGAAGGTGGGCGATCACGCCCCCGGGTTCACCCTCATGTCCACCTCCGGCTCCCCGGTTTCCCTGAAGGACTATGCGGGGAAAAAGAACGTGGTGATATCCTTCGTCCCCGCGGCATGGACCCAGGTGTGCTCCGACCAGTGGCCGGGATACAACATCGCCCAAGAGGAGTTCGAGAGCCTCGATGCGACGCTCATCGGCATCACGGTGGACAACGTCCCCACCCTGTACGCCTGGACCAGGGCCATGGGCACCCTGTGGTTCCCCGTGCTCTCCGACTTCTGGCCCCACGGAAAGGTGGCGGAAGCCTACGGCGTCCTGAGATCCAACGGGACGTCCGAGCGGGCGATCTTCATCATCGACAAGAAGGGCGTGATCCGCTTCATCGACGTGCACGACATCAACAGGAGGCCCCCCCTGGAAGACATTCTCAACGCGCTCGAGAAGCTGAACAGGTAAGGCCCCACTTTCAAGCCGCACAAAAGACCCGCATAAAGATATCTATGATCCGCATAGGATACGCGGGTGTGAATACCGAGCTGCCCTCTGCCGGCAAGACGTTCAGGCTCTCCGGTTATTCGGAAGAGCGCATGCTCGAGGTCTCCCGCGGGAACATCGAAGCCCTGGGGGAGATCCTGCGCTGGAACGACAGGCACGGGATCAGGCTTTTCCGCATCACCTCGAACCTCATCCCCTTCGGCTCGCACCCCGTCAACTCGGGCTCATGGAAACGGGTGTTTCGCCGCGACTTCGAGAACCTGGGATACTTCATCAGGGAAAGCGGGATGAGGGTCTCCATGCACCCGGGGCAGCACACGGTCCTCAACACGCCCGATGACCGCTTCTTCGAAAGCGTCCTTAAGGACCTCGAGTACCACGATGCCGTGATGAGCCTGATGGGGCTCGGCCGGGACAACGTGATCGTGGTCCACGGGGGCGGCGGGTACGGGGACAGGACCGGATCCCTCAGGCGGCTGAGAAGCCGCATCAACGGCCTTCCGGACAGGTACGCCGGGCGGCTGGCGCTTGAGAACGACGACCGGGTCTTCACCGCCTCGGTCATCCATGCCCTCTGCCGGCAGACGGGGCTGCCGGGCATCCTCGACGTCTTTCACCATGAGGTGCTGCCGAGCTGCTCAGGCACGAGCACGCGCGAGCTCATCATAAAGTTCGCTACCACCTGGGGCGGCTTCCGGCAGAAGATCCACTACTCCGATCAGGACCCGGACAAGAGGAAGGGATCCCACTCACAGAGCGTCAATGTCTCCGCCTTTGGCACCCTTCTCGAAACCATCGGCGACCTGGAGCTCGACATCATGCTGGAGGCCAAGGACAAACAGGCATCGGTCCTGGCCCTCAGGGAGGCCTATCCCGAGCTCAAGTGACCCTGCTTGCCCCAGGAGCTTGTGAGGAGGCAGGGGCTGGATTACATGTAGTTCCATAGGCACCTGTGCATGCGATCCCCGGCGCACGACCCCATCTGGGGTCATGAGACCGGGAGATACGGGAAGGAGGAGGTCTGTATGAAATACGTGCTCGATGGAATCGTTGTGGCCCTGTCCCTCGCGCTGATCACGGGATGCGCCGAGCTCAAACAGCTGCGCATAGAGACCGCGGACCAGAAGGCAAGGATAAACCAGCTCACCCAGGAGGCGGACACCTGCCGGGGCGATCTGAACGACGCCCGCAGCCAGCTCCTGCAGGCGAAGAACGAAGCGCTGGAAAAGGATGACCAGCTCAGGGAGCAGAAGGTCGCCTTTGCCAGGATGCAGGAGGAAATGCAGGAAGAGCTCGATGCACGGCAGGATGAACTCGATGAGCTCAAGGGCAGTCTCACGCTCACCATGGTGGAGTCCATCATGTTCGAGCCCGGCAAGGCAGAGGTGAGGAAGGAAGGGATCGAGGTGCTGCAGCGGGTTGCCCAGGTGCTCAAGAACACCCGTGACAAGGAGATCCTCGTCGCCGGCTACACCGACAATGCGAAGATCAGGGGCAAGCTCTCCAGAAAATTCCCCACCAACTGGGAACTCTCCATGGCCAGGGCCATCACGGTCATGAAGATCCTGGAGGCCCAGGGCATCGACCCCAAGCTCATGAGCGCGGTGGGATACGGCGAATACCACCCCGTGGCCGACAACAGCACACCGGAAGGCAGGGCCAGGAACCGCCGCATGGAGATCATCCTCATGCCCAGGCGCCGGTAGCGCCGGAAGAGCGAGCGCGCCCTGCGGCACAACGGGGGAGGATCCTGGTTTCCATGCCCATCCGCCTGGATATGGATCTGCACCGGCCCGGGCCGCAGCCGAACTGCAGGCTGGCAGGGCAAGAGCAGGCGATCATCAGGCACGATAACGCATGAAGGCTTCGAGGGAAGACGCGCTGTTCGCGCACGAGGAACGGGTCGTACAGGGACCCTGCAAGGAGAGACTCAATGGCCGGGATGGAAGTGGGCATGATCGGACTGGGCCGTATGGGGGCGAACTTTTCGCTCCAGGCCCTGGAGAAGGGGATCAGGGTCGTGGGATACAGCAGGGGTGTCAACGAAAACGACCTCGTCGCGAAGGGGCTGGTCCTGGTACCCTCCATCGAAGACTTCCGGAGGGAGCTCCTGCCGCCGAGAATCATCCTCCTCTACATCCCTGCGGGTCCTGCGGTGGACACCATCCTGGGCCAGCTCATCGGAGTCCTGGACCGCGGCGACATCATCGCCGATGGCGGGAACTCGTACTGGGGCGATTCCATCGAGCGGGGAAAGCGCCTGAAGGAGCACGTCATCTCGTTTGTGGACCTGGGCACGAGCGGCGGGATGGAGGGCGCACGGCATGGGGCATGCTTCATGGCCGGAGGCGAGAAGGAAGCCATCGAACGGATCAGGCCCCTGCTCACGACGCTGTCCGTGCCGGGCGGATTCGTCCACACCGGCCCCATCGGCACCGGGCATTTCACCAAGCTCGTCCACAACGGCATCGAGTTCGGCATGCTCCAGGCCATCGCCGAGGGGATCGACCTCCTCGCCCACTTCCATGAAAAGCTCGACATACCCGCAGTGCTCTCGGCCTGGAAAAACGGCTCGGTCATCAGGTCCTGGCTGATCGAGCTCATGGAGCGGCAGCTTCGCGAGCAGGGCGGCATGGAGAACATTCCCCCCTATGTGGAGGACACCGGCGAGGTGAACTGGCTCATATCGGATGCCATCCAGATGGAGCTGCCCATCCCGGTCATCATCATGTCCGTCATGAGGCTGTTCGCCTCCCGGGACAAGGATGGGGTCTGGGCTCGCGCCATCGCCATGATGCGCCACGGCTTCGGAGGCCATGCCTTCGGCTCCGACCCCCTGACCGCCAATGAAAGGCGCCGCGGCCGGGTGGGGTGCATCTACCGGACCGGGCAGGAGGTCAAGAGCGAGCTCTAGGTGCCCCGCCTCACCGCGCGGTCTCGGATTCGAGCTTCTCGATGAGGAAATCGATCTCCCGTTTGACCTTGAGGTTTTCCTTGTACATGGCCTCCACGGTCTCGATTGAATGGATGATGGAGGAGTGCTTCCGGCAGAACGCGCCCCCGATGCTCTCGAGGGTGTCCGGGGTGTAGCGGCGGCACAGGAAGATGGCCACCTGGCGCGGGTAGACGATGTCCTTTTTCCGGGAGGGCGAGATCATGGTCTCACGGGTGATGCAGAAATTCTTTGCCACGAAATTCTGGATGAATTCGACCGTGACCTCCTGCTGTTTCTGAAGGGTCCCCTCCAGGAGCTCCTTCGCCAGGTCGAGGGTTACGCTGCGCTTCATGAGCGAGCTCATGGCGGCGATGGTCAGGACCGCGCTGTCCAGATCACGGACGCTGCCGAGCACATGGGAGCTGATGAACTCCACCACGTCGTCCGGCATGACGAGGCCGTTCTTCCTGGCCTTGTGCCGGATGATCTTTTCCCTCGTCCCCTTGTCCGGCCTCTTGATGTCGATGACGAGCCCCGACGAGAACCGTGAGCGGAGCCCCTTGTCCACCTGGGTCATGGAGCTGGGCGGCCGGTAGCCGGAGAGGACCACCTGCTTGCCCGCGGCGATGAGGTCGTCCATGACGTGGCAAAGCTCGGTCTGGGTCTTTTCCTTGTTCTTGAGCAGATGCACGTCGTCGATGAACAGGACGTCGAGCATGGAGGGCGAGTACGCGCTCTCGAACTTGTCCATGCAGTTGTTCCTGACGCAGTTCACGAACTCCTGGGAAAAGTCCCGGGCAGTGGTGTACCTTACCTTGACGGCCTTCTTCGTGCCCACCATCCTGTTCCCTATCGCATGGGCGATGTGGCTCTTTCCCAGCCCGGTGTCGGAGTAGAAATACAGAGGGTTGTACTGGTTGAGGTCCCTTTCCGAGACCGCCATTGCGGCCTCGAAGGCAAAGGCGTTGCATCTGCCCACGATGAACTCGTCGAAGGTGTAATTGCGGTTGAGCCCCAGCAGGGGGGACGGGTCGGCGGCGTACGGCAGGCTCATCTGGACCGGGTTCCTCCCTTCAGCCGCGGGGGTGATGCCCGTCCTGTCAGCGCTGATACCGAACCTGACATCCACCTCCCGATCAAGCGCCTTCCTGACGCCTTCGATGACGAGTTCACGGTACTGCCTGCTGAGATAGGTGTGAGAGAAACTGTTTGGACACAGAATGGTCACGGAGCCGTCTTCTTCGCGTATCATGATCTGCTCTACGAGAGCCCGGTCGGCTTCGCCCGGAACCGACGCAAGAATAGACTCCCTGATGAGTTCGCAGCTATTCACTTCTTCCCCCAGATGTAAATGATGTAACCTTGAACAAGTATGAGCACATAATGCCCTTATCCCGAGCAGATATCAAACCTGACGCTCTTCGGTTATGGGCATCTTCATCCCTGCAGCGAACATCCGTCTTTTAACTAATCATTTTAAATGGTTGAGGAAAAGAATAAGAATATTGCTCTCTTTGAGCCGGCCATGGCCGGGATGAGCTTGCTCCTTGCTCCGGGGGGATTTTCTACAAATTGTAGATAACTCAACATCTCATCATTCCTCTATTTTTCGTCATTTTCTTTCCAAATGTGTTCGGAGTGGCGAAGGTGGAGGATTCGGGCTCGATCACGGAAGCGCCACCGGCAGAGACTGCTGCATCTTCGGGTACGGCACCGGGGCCGAGTGAGCCCTCGGACTCGAGCCCTCGTCACGACGAGGATTTCGCATGGAAAGTGCCCGTGGTCACCCCTGCAGATCTGAGCTCAACTTCCTGGTATTTGTGCATTATATGCGATATCTTTTCCTAGATATCGCGTCTTACCCATTCTTTCTTTCACCGCGGATGAACTCACTTTACTTTCTATTTTAATTATTAACACCTTGCATATCCTACATATGGTTATACAACTTACAGTCCGACAATAATCAATATTTATTCCTCCGGAAGCATTGACATGACCTCTTACCCACTTATAATTACGTTAAAATACATGCAGATATCTTATGGCATAATGAAAGCTTAGACGGAGTTCTCCCATGGACATGAAACGCGACTATTATGAGGACATCAAGCTCTTCAGCAGCGGAACCATCCTGTTCTGGTCCGTCGTATTCCTCCTCTTTCTTTTCACTTTGCCCCTCTTCATCCCCTCCTACTACTTCTACCTCTTCAACATCATCCTCGTTCATGTGATCCTCGCCGTGGGGCTGGGCATCCTCGTGGGCTACACCGGGCAGATATCACTGGGGCACGCAGGGTTCTTCGCCATCGGGGCCTACGGGACAGCCCTGCTCATGTCCAAGCTCGGCATCCCCTTCTTCCCGGCGCTCATCGCATCGGGCCTCATCGCCGCCTTCTTCGGCTTCATCATCGGCCTGCCCGCACTGCGCCTCGAGGGTCCCTACCTGGCCATTGCGACCCTGGGCTTCGGGCTCACCATCATGCACATTATCGGCAGGTGGGAGATCTTCGGCGGCCGCATGGGCATCTCCACCCCTCCCCTGGACATCGGAGTGCCCCAGATGGGCCTCAGCATCCTCGTGGACTCGGACATCAAGATCTACTACCTCATCCTCGTCATAACCGTGATCATGGTCATAGGCGCCAGGAACCTCATGAAGACCCGCGTCGGCCGGGCCTTCGTGGCCATCAGGGACGACGACATCGCCGCTGAGGTCATGGGGGTAAACCTCACGATCTTCAAGACGCTCTCGTTCGCGGTGAGCGCGTTCTACGCAGGGGTTGCAGGCGGGCTCTTCGCCTTTGTCCTGGGCTTCTTCGATCCCTTCACCTTCAACCTCATCCTCTCCATCGTGTTCCTGGTCATGATCGTGGTGGGCGGGCTCGGGTCGGTGCTCGGGGCCGTCATGGGAGCCACCCTCATCACGTACCTCCAGTATGAGCTCCTGAAGAACGTGGAGGAGCTGCCGTTGATCGGGGACATCCTCGTGAAGATCTCCAAGCAGTTCCTGACCGTCATCGGGCTGCAGAACTTCAGCTCCATCGCCCTGGGGCTCATCATGATCGGGATCGTGATCTTCGAGCCGCTGGGCATGTTCGGGATCTGGATACGGATAAAGAAGTACTGGAAGACATGGCCCTTCTAGGGCTTACCATGAGGCAGAAAGGGTAAGGCATGATAGAGCAGCTCATCATCGAAAGCCTAGCCATCGGGGCGTGCTACGGCCTGTTCGGCGTGGCGGTGGCCATCATCTACAAGACCTCGGACGTGGTGAACTTCGGCCAGGGTGAAATGGGGATGATCGCCACCTTTGTCGCCTACCACATCCTCACGGCGTACGGCGCCACCTTCTGGGTTGCCTTCGCCCTGACCATGGTCTTTGCCGTCCTTTTGGGGATGCTCATCGAGTTCCTCTTCCTGAGGCCGGCGAAAGACCCCACTGTGCTCGGGCTCATCATCATCACCCTGGGTTCCGAGATGCTCCTCATGGGGCTCGCGAGCTGGAAATGGGGAGCCGAGCAGAAAGACTTCACCTTCCCCCTGTCGGTTTCGAAGAACGTACAGATCTTTCCGGGCCTCGAGATCAATGAATGGGCCATGGGGGTCTTCATCCTGACCTTGAGCATCATGATCCTCCTCTACCTCTTCTTCAGGTTCTCGAAACTGGGCATCGCCATGCGGGCCACCCAGCAGAACCAGAACGCGGCCAAGATCATGGGCATCAAGGTGGAGCGGGTGTTCTCCTTCACCTGGGCCATCAGCTCACTCATCGGGGCGGTGGCTGCCATGTTCTTCGCAGCCCGCTCCGTGCTCGACCCGAACTTCATGATGGAGCCCTTCATGAGGGCGTTCGCGGCAGCGGTCCTGGGCGGCCTCACGAGCATACCCGGGGTCGTGCTCGGGGGGATCATCCTGGGCTTCATCGAGAATTTCTTCGGGTATGCCTGGCCGGAGTGGAAGCCCATCGTGGCCTTCGTGCTCATCATCATCATCCTCACCATCAAGCCGAGCGGACTGTTTGCGAAACACTATGTGAAAAAGGTGTAACGGCATGAACGGGAAAGGCTTCATGAGCAGGACCACCATCCTGAGAGCAGCCCTGGGGACAGCCTTGTGCGCCCTTGCTGCAGCCCTCCTTCTCTTCGACAAGCCCCGGGGCATGATCGAGATGGCCTTCGAACGCCCCCGCATCGAGAAGACCCTGCACGATTACTTCGCGGCAGAGATGAGCAGGGACCTCGACAAGGTCTACAGCCTGCTCGCCCCATCCTCCGTTTACCGCAGAAGCCACACCTATGATCAATTCATGGACGACATGAAATCGAATTCTGTCCGGATCGTGAAATACAACGTGGTGGACATCTACGGTCTGAGGCCGAACCACGACCCGTCAGCCTACCCCAAGGTGGAGCGCTTCGTTCAGGTGGAGGTCGATGTGGATGTGGGCTTCGCTGACACAGGCACTACAAGCTCATGCAACTACTGCTTCACCTTCATCAAGGAAGGCGGGCGCTGGTACAAGGGATAGGGGAAGAATCGGTCACGCACGGCACCGTGGTGCCGGGCAAAATAGAACGGGGAGAGAAGGAGATGCCATGAAGAGAGTATTGATTGGAACGTGCGCGGTGTGCCTTGTGCTGCTGATGACCGGTCCTGCGGATGCTGCACGGCCCGGGTTCGACAACAAGGAGATCCGCATCGCTCAGTGGAGCCCCCAGACGGGCCCGGCCGCGCCCTGGGGATCGGTGGCCCGCGGGAGCGGCCTGCTCTTCAATATCGTGAATGAGCAGGGCGGCATCCACGGCAGGAAGATCAAGTACTACATCCGCGACGACCAGTACAACCCCGCAAAGACCAAGGCGGCGGTGAAGGAGCTTGTTGAGCGCGAGGGCGTCTTCGCCTTCGTGGGCGGCGTCAGCGCGGCCAGCGGCATGGCGGTCAAGGACTATCTCGCCCAGAACAAGATCATCTGGGTGAGCCCGTCGACCTCAGTGAGCGAGTACATCCAGCCGGTGAACCCTTACCTCTTTGCCATCTATCCTCTCTACGAGGACGAGGCGAGCATCCTTACCAAATATGTTGTGGAAAAGATGAAATTCAAGAAGATCGCGTTCCTGTACCAGAACGATATCTACGGAAAGACGGGCCTCGAGGGCTGCAAGCAGCGTTTGAACGCGCTCAAGATGAAGCTCGTGGAGGAGATCTCGGTCGAGCCGAGCGAAAAGGACCTGTCTTCTCAGATACTCAGGCTCAAGAACTCCGGGGCGGAGGCGGTCATCATGTGGGTTACGCCCACCATCGCGGCCATCACGCTCAAGACGAGCGCAACCCTGGGATTCAAGCCCCAGTGGGTTACTTCGAATTCGCTCTCGGACTACGGCCTCATGAACATGATCACCGGAGGCTTGTGGGAAGGAGTCATCACCGGCGCCTTCACCCACGCGCCGGACTCCAATCACCCGCTCATCGTAAAATACCGTGAGGCCGCTAAGAAGTACGCGCCCGAGGAGCGCTGGGGAACGTTCTTCATGGCCGGGGCCCTGTTCGCGGAACCCCTGGTGGAGGCGCTGAAGCGCGTAGGTCCGAACCTCAGCACCGAGGCCTGCCTGAAGCAGCTCAACTCCCTGAGGAACTTCCAGGGCATCGGACCTGCAGTGACATGGACACCCACGCAGCACCAGGGCACGGACTCGGTGCAGATCCAGAAATGCGGGCCCAACAGCACGCACATCCTGCTCCAGGACTGGACCCCCAACGACCTGGCGACCTGGAAGAAGTAGCTCTGTCATGCACGCAAACAGGACAACAGTCCTTGTGTGAAAGGAGGATACGATGAAGAGGTTAACGTTCATTACTGCATGCCTTCTCGTGATAATGTTCCAGCCGTCCCTTGCGGACGCCGCACGGCCCGGGTTCGACGACAAGGAGATACGGATCGCTCAGTGGGGGCCCCAGACAGGCCCGGCTGCGCCCTGGGGGTCGGTGGCCCGCGGGAGCGGCCTGCTCTTCAACATCGTGAATGAGCAGGGCGGCATCCACGGCAGGAAGATCAAGTACTACATCCGCGACGACCAGTACAATCCCGCACAGACCAAGGCGGTGGTGAAGGAGCTCGTGGAGCGCGAGGGCGTCTTTGCCTTCGTGGGCGGCGTCGGCGCTGCCTGCGGCATGGCGGTCAAGGACTACCTCGCCCAGAACAAGATCGTCTGGGTTGCACCGTCGACGGCCATCAACGAGTACGTGTTCCCTCCCAACCCGTATATCTTCGCCCTGTATCCTCTGTATGACGACGAGGCGAGCATTTTAACAAAGTATGCGGTGGAAAAGCTTAAGGCCGGGAAGATAGCCTTCTTCTACCAGAACGACACCTATGGAAAGAGCGGCCTCGACGGCTGCAAGGACCGCATGAAGGCGCTCAAGATGCGCCTCGTAGAAGAGATCCCGGTGGAGCCGGGCGAGAAGGACCTCTCCTCCCAGATGCTCAGGCTCAAGAATTCCGGGGCCGATGTGGTCATCATGTGGGTGAACCCCACGACGGCCGCCATCGCGCTCAAGACTGCCGCCACCATCGGCTTCAAGCCTCAGTGGATATCCTCCAACACGCTTTCCGACTACCCGCTCATGAACAAGATCACCGGCGGGATGTGGGAAGGGGTCATCACAGGCATGTTCGGCATCCCGTCCGACGCCAATGTCCCCATCATGAACAAGTATCGTGAGGCTGCAAAGAAATATGCTCCAGAGGAGCGTTTCGGGACGTTCTACACGGCCGGGGTCATGTATGCCGAACCGCTCGTGGACGCGCTGAAGCGCGTCGGCCCGAAACTGAGCACCGAGGCTCTCCTGAAGGCATTGAATTCGACGAGAAACTTCCAGGGCATCGGGCCCCTGATCAACTGGTCCCCCACGGTCCACCAGGGCACGGACTCCATCCAGATCATGAAGTGCGGGCCAAACTCGAGCTACGTCGTGCTCCAGGACTGGACGCCCAACGAGCTCGCTTCCTGGAAGAAAAAGTAAGACCGTAAAAACAGCATACGCGTGAGACGGACCGCCTGCCCTTTTCCCCTCATAATGGGGAAAAGGGCAGGAAAAAGAGTGCATCTTCATAGAAGCAAGGAGTCAGCATGGCCCACTTCTCGGTGGAAAACTTGAGCATCAGCTTCGGAGGGATCCGGGCTGTGAGCGACGTGAGCTTTTCGGTGGAGCAGAACACCATCTTTTCCATCATCGGCCCGAACGGGAGCGGGAAGACCACCATCTTCAACATGATCAGCGGGATCTACAAACCCGACTCGGGCAGGGTGCTCCTGGACGGCGAAAAGGTGAACGGGCTTTCCCCGGACAGGATCGCCAGGAAAGGCATTGCCAGGACCTTCCAGAACATCCAGCTCTTCGGCAACGCCAGCGTGATGGACAACCTCATGCTGGGACGCCACATCCACATGAAGACAGGCATCTTGAGCGGTGCCTTCATGGTGGGCAGGTGGACCCCCAGCGCTCGGGAGGAGATCAGGCACCGGGAGGTCGTGGAGCACATCATCGATTTCCTCGATCTCCAATCCGTCCGCGACCAGTTCGTGGCGAACCTGCCCTACGGCAAGCGCAAGCTCGTGGAGCTCGGGCGGGCGCTGGCGCTGGAGCCCAAGGTCCTGCTCCTGGACGAGCCCTCGGCGGGCATGAACACCGAGGAAAAGGACGACCTGCGCATCTGGATCAAGGACATCCAGGAGGACTACCAGGTGACGATCCTGCTCATCGAGCACGACATGAACATGGTCATGGGGATATCGGACAGGATCCTTGCCATCAACCAGGGGATCAAGATCGTTGAAGGCACGCCTTCGGAAGTGCAGAAGCATCCCGAGGTCATTGCCGCCTATCTCGGAGAGGAAGAGACCGATGCTGAGCATAAAGAATATCGAGACGTGGTATGACCTGATCCGGGCCCTGCACGGCATCTCCTTCGAGGTGAAGCAGGGGGACATCGTTGCCCTGCTCGGCTCGAACGGCGCTGGCAAGACCACGACGCTCAAGACCATCATGCGGCTTCTCGATGACGACCAGCCGGAAAAGGGCACCATCGAGTTCATGGGCAAGCGCATCGACCGGATGGACACCGAGGAGATCGTGCGCTTAGGGATCAGCTACGTGCCGGAAGGCCGGGAGGTGTTTCCCGAGCTCACGGTCATGGAGAACATCCTCATGGGCGCCTACACCCGGAAGGACCGCAGCGGCATCAAGGCCGACATCGAGCGGATCTTCCGCCACTTCCCCATCCTCGAGAAGAGGAAGAACCAGGAGGCGGGACACATGAGCGGTGGAGAGCAGCAGATGCTCGCCATCGGCAGGGCGCTCATGAGCAGGCCCAAGCTTCTCATGCTCGACGAGCCGTCGCTGGGCCTCTCGCCCCTGCTCACCAAGGAGATATTCACCATCATCAGGAACATCAACAAGGAAGGCATGACCATCCTGCTTGTGGAGCAGAACGTGAACATGGCCCTGAAATATTCCAACTTCGCCTTCCTCATGGAAAACGGGCGCATCCTCAGGGCGGACAAGCCCGAGGTGCTCCGGGAGGACGAAGACGTCAAGGAGTTCTACCTCGGGGTCGCCACCGAGCAGTCGGTCAAAGGGTACAAACGCTACCGCCGCAAGGTCAGGTTCAGGTAGAGGGGGACAACAATGGAAACGAACGAGAAGCCTACAGACAGCGTACAGACTCTGCCTCAGGCCCTCAAGCTGATCGCATCGTACCAGCCGGACCGGGTGGCCATGCGCATGAAGGAATACGGCATCTGGCACGACATCTCCTGGGCCCAGTATGCCCGGAACGTGCGCCACGTCGCGCTGGGGCTCCATGCCCTGGGAGTGAAAAGGGGCGACCACGTCTCCATCATTGGCGAGAACAAGCCCGAGTGGCTGTTCTCGGCCCTGGGCGTCATGTCCCTGGGTGCGACCTTCGTGGGGGTATACACCACCAACCCGGCTGCCGAGTGCGAGTACGTGGTGGGCCACTCCGAGTCGGTGGTCTACATCTGCGAGGACGAGGAGCAGTGCGACAAGGCCCTCGTGTTCCGGGAGCGCACCCCGGCACTGAAAAAGATCGTGGTATGGGACATGGAGGGGCTGAAGCACTTCAAGGACGAGATGATCATGAGCTTCGACGACCTGCTGGCCCACGGGAAAAAGCTCGACGAGGAGCAACCCGGCCTCTATGACGGCATCCTCGAGCAGGGCACGGAAGATGAGGTGGCTTCCATCATCTACACCTCGGGCACCACCGGGCCGCCCAAGGGCGCCATGATCACCCACGGCAACTACCGGTGGATCGCGAAGAACAGCGAGTCGGCCACCAGGCTTACCGTGGACGACGAGACCATCTCGTTTCTGCCGTTGAACCACGTCTACGAGCAGATCTTCGACCTCATGATGCACCTGCGCATAGGCCACATCGTGAACTTCACCGAGAACACGGACACGGTCATGAACGACCTCAAGGACGTCTCCCCCACCCTCTTCCACGCCGTGCCCAGGATCTGGGAAAAGTACCACTCGAGCATCGTGCTCAAGATGAAGGACGCCACCTGGTTCAAGCGCACCATGTTCAACATCGCCTTCAAGACCGGCACGGTATACAACAACTACCGGCTCGCCAAGAAGACCCCGCCGCCGCACATCCTGGTTGGGTACTGGCTGGCCTACTTCTGCGTGTTCTGGAAGCTCAAGCAGCGGCTCGGCTTCGACCGGGTACGCCTCGGCTTCTCCGGTGCGGCACCCATCTCCCACGAGGTGCTGAAGTTCTTCCAGAGCATCGGCATCCCCATCCGCGAGGGCTACGGTCTCACCGAGACCACGGGCATCACCCACATCTCGGATGAGAGCAACTTCAAGCTCGGCACCGTGGGCAGGAGCCTGCCCAACTCCGAGGTGATGATCGCTGAGGACGGAGAGATCCTCATCCGCCACGGGGGCGTGTTCAAGGGCTACTTCAAGGACGAGGAGCACACCGCCATCGCGCTGGAGGGCGGGTGGTTCCACACAGGGGACGTGGGCGAGATCGATTCCGAAGGCTACCTCAAGATCACGGACCGGAAGAAGGACCTCATCGTCACTGCGGGCGGAAAGAACGTGGCGCCCCAGTACATCGAGAACCTGCTCAAGTTCTCGCCCTACATCAACGACGCCGTGGTCATCGGCGACCGCAGGAAGTTCATCTCCGCCCTCATCGTCATCGACGAGGAGAACGTGGTGAAGTGGGCCCAGGACCAGAAGGTGCAGTACACCACCTTCGCGAGCCTCACCCGCACCCCCGAGGTGAACAAGCTCATCGAAGACGAGGTGAACAAGGTGAACAAGCAGCTCGCCCGGGTGGAGAACATCAGGAAGTTCCGCATCTTGGACAAGAAGCTCTACACGGAAGACGGTGAGGTGACCCCCACCATGAAGGTCAAGCGGACGGCCATCAACAAGCAGTACGGCGACCTCATCGAGTCCATGTACCGGGAGGGCGGCGAATAACGGACGGCCTTGCCGGGGTACCCCGGGACCGTGTATAAAAGAGGCCGTGAGTCTCCTGGACTCCGGATGGGGAGAACCGCCTCAGGACGGCTTGCCCGTTTTCTTCCCGGGCAGGGTTATCTTCAGCCTCTCATCGTCGGGGTTCTGGCGGTAGAGGATCACCACGTTGCCGACGAGGCCCACCGCCTCGCTTGACGTCCCGTCGGCGATCTCCTGGGAGAGCTCCTTGCGCTCTTCCTTGAAGTCCACGAACTTGACCTTGATGAGCTCATGGATCTCGAGGGCCTCGTCCACCGCCTTGATCAGATCGGGCGTGATTCCGTTCTTTCCCACCTGGATGACGGGACGCAGTTTGTGCGCCAACCCCCTGAGATATGTCCGCTGCGATCCCGCCAGTGTCTTTTTCAAGCCCGGTCTCCTTGCACATAGATTCTTGAAAGTTGAATAGTTGGCTCCAGGCTCATTGTCAACAACCATGATTTCCCTCAGACGGAACAGGCAGACTGCGCGGCTTGTCCACCGGCACAGTACCGTAATCCGGCGGGTACCGGTTCTATCGGAATGAGCTCATCTCCTTCCCCCCGCAACCTTCCTCTCCGGCTCGCCCTCCTCGGGGAGGGTTTCCGGTGCAACCTGTTCCTGAGATCTTTTCAGCCTGCTCTTTACGAGGAGGCCCAGGTGTCCCTTCCAGTCGTCGAAAAGGTCGTAGGCTGCCGGGACGACCGCGAGTGTCAGGAAGAGAGAGGTGAGCAGCCCGCCGATGACCGTGATGCCCATGGGCGAGCGGATGTCCGATCCCTCTCCCACGCCGAAGGCCACGGGGATCATGCCGAACACCATGGCGAAGGTGGTCATCAGGATGGGCCTCAGCCTCACGGGGCCTGCCTGCAGGAGAGCTTCCCGCCTGCTCATGCCGGCCTTCCTCAGGGTGTTCGTGTAATCAACGAGCAGGATGGAGTTCTTCTTCACGAGCCCCATGAGGAGGATGATGCCGATGAAGCTCACGATGCTGATGGTCTTGCCCATGAGGAGGAGCGCCCCGAAGGCCCCGATGAAGGAGAGCGGCATGGCCAGCAGCACGGTTACCGGGTCCAGGAAGCTCTCGAACTGGCCTGCCAGGATCATGTATGCCAGCAGGACACCGAGGAGTATGGCGAACAGGAGATAATTGAACGACCTGCCCATCTCCTCGGCCTCGCCCACGTAGGCGGTGGAATATCCGGGGGGGAGGATCTTCGATGAGATCCCATCGAGGTCCTTCATGGCATCGTTTAAGGGCTTGCCTTCGAGGTTGGCGAAGACCCACAGGGACCGCTGCCGGTCTTTCCGGATGATGGTGCTCGGTCCGCCGCCCTCCACGATGCTCACCACATTCCTCAGCTCCACGAGCTTGCCGTCCATCGCCCTGATGTAGAGCTTCCCGATGTCCTCGGGGCTCGTCCGGTTCTCGGGGTTGAGCCTCACACGGACGTCGTATCGCCGGCCTTTTGCCTCATCCTTGAACTTGGTGATCTCCACCTCTCCGGAGATGAGGATATTCACGGCCTCCGCTATAGAGGCCGTGCTCACACCCAGATCCGACGCCTTTTCCCGGTCGATGAGCACGCTCAGCTCGGGTTTGCCCGTCTCCAGGGACGTGTCTACGTCCACGATGCCCGGCTTTTTCGCGAATTCTGCCGCTATCTGCTTTGCGTACGAGCTCATCTCCTCGGGTGAGCCCCCGCTGATCACATACTGCACTGGTACGTTCCGCAAGCCCCCTCCCAGGATCGCCACCTCCTCGATGGTTGACTTCAGCCCAGGGATCGTGCCCAACTGTCTGCGCAGGTCCACCATGATCTCCTGCTGGGACCTGTCCCTGGCAGACCGGGGAACCAGGCGAGTGACGATGAAGGACTTGTTGATCTGGCCGATGGTGCCCAGGCCGGTCCCCTGGGCAAAGAATGCGCCGTTGATCTCCGGGACGGCCCGGACGATGCCCTCGGCCTGGGTGAACATGTCGATGGCCTTTTTCATGGAATAGTCGGGAGGCGCCTCGAGCCTTACCACGAACTGGCCCTGATCGTACTGCGGCTTGAACTCCATGCCGATGAACCTGACCAGGAACATGCTCAGGATGAAGAGGACGAACGCCCCGGTGAGCACGGCACCGCGGTGGTCGAGGCTGTACTCGAGTATGCGCCGGTACATATGCTCGATCTTCTTGTACCAGCGTTCAAGGGCATTCCAGAAGCGGTTCTTCAGGGCTGGCCTCCCGTCTGCCGGCACGACAGCCGGCTTCTTTGCATGGAGGAAGATCGAAGAAAGCATGGGGGTCAGCGTCAGCGACACCAGGAGCGATACGAGTATCGAAAAGACCACGGTGAGCGCGAACTGGATGAAGAACTGGCCGATCACCCCCTTCATGAAGGCAACGGGCAGGAAGATCACGACAATGGCGAAGGTGGTTGCCAGGACAGCGGGACCGATCTCGGAGGTGGCGTAAGAAGCCGCCTCCCGGGGTGACATGCCCTCCTCGATGTGGCGGTAGATGTTCTCGATGACGATGATGGCATCGTCGATGAGGATGCCCACCGAGAGCGTGAGCGCCAGCATGGTGAGGTTGTTGAAGGTAAACCCGAAGGCCCGCATGAGGGCGAAGGTGGAGATGATGGACACGGGCAGGGCCACGGCGGAGATCAGCGTGGTGCGGGTGTTCCTCAGGAAGACGAAGACCGCGATCACGGCCAGGATGGAGCCCAGGATGAGGTGCTCCTGCACCTGGTACATGGAGTTTTTGATGAAGGTGGACTGGTCGAAGGCCACGGAGAGGTTCATGCCGGCCGGCAGGGTTTCCCTGATGCGCTCCACCTCGGCCCTGACCCTGTCGGCCACCTGGACCGTGTTGGAGCCGGTCTGCTTCTGGATGCCGATGCCGATGCAGGACACGCCGTTGTAGCGCGTATACGAGCGCCGCTCCTCCATGCCGTCCTCGGCCCTCCCGATGTCCCTGATGCGCACGGGCGCGCCCTGGTGGGACGCGACGATGAGGTTGCTGAAGGAGTCGATGTTCCTCAGCGAGCCTTTGAACTTGATGGAGTATTCCTTGGTCCTGCCCTCGATGCGGCCTCCGGGCAGCTCGACGTTCTCCCGGCCCAGGGCCATGGCGATGTCGCTGGGCGCGACCCCGTAAGCCCTGAGCTTGTCCGCGTCTACCCAGATCCTGATCTGCCTCTTCTGCACCCCTGCCATGACGAGGGAGCCCACGCCCTCGATCCTCTGGAGCTGGCCCTTGAGGACCTCGTCCGCGTAGGTGGAAAGCTCGATCTGGGGCCTGCTGCCGGTCATGTAGACCCACATGACCGGGTTGGTGTCCGGGTTGACCTTCTGGATCACCGGCTCGGTGATGTCGTCCGGCAGGAGCGAGCGGACCGCCGAGAGCTGCTCGCGGACGTCCTGAATGGCCAGGTCGATGTCGCGCTCCAGGTTGAACTCCACGAGGATGCTCGAATAGCCCTCGAGGCTCGTGGAGGTGATGGACTTGACCCCGGTGATGGTGTTGACCGCCTCTTCGATCTTGTCCGTGACGTCGATGTCCATCATGTCCGGGCTCGCGCCGATGAGCTGAGTCCGGATGCTCACCATGGGGAAGTCGACGCGGGGGAAGAGGTCCACCCCGATGTCCGGGTAGCTGACCAGTCCCATCACCACCAGCGCGAGGATGAACATGGTGGCAAGGACCGGTCTCCGTATGGAAGTGTCCGATATCCACATAATACTTTATCCTTCTTTCGTGCTTCCGCCGGGACTGCCGGAATCCGGCCCTGCGGGCAAAGGGGGCTACCTTTCCACCGCGATCTCCGCCCCGTCCGTCAGCCCGCTCTGGCCTACGGTGATGATCCGTTCGCCCCCCTTCAGACCCTCCACCACCTCCACCACGTCATCATATTTTCCGCCCAGCCTGAGGGTCCTCTCCCTGGCCTTCGTGCCTTCCTGCACGAAGACCCTGGTCTTTGTCCCCTCGTACAGGATGCAGGTCGCGGGGATGACCACGGCGTCCCTGGGTGGGCCCGTGAAGATCTTCAGCCGGGCGAACAGGCCGGGCTTGAGCTCGAGGGTGTCGTTGGGCACGGTCGCCTCGGCACGAAGGGTCCTGGACCTTTCTTCCAGGCTGGGGCAGATGATGGAGAGCTTTCCGCTGAACTCCCTTCCCGGGAAGGGGTCCACGGAAAAGACGATGTCCTGGCCGAGCTTAAGAGCGCCCACGTCCTTTTCCGTGATGGTGAAGGAGAGCTTGAGCGGGTTGACCTGAACGATCGCCAGCAGCGGCATGCCTGCCCTGATGAGGTCGCCCGTGGTCACGCGCTTCTCCTTGACGACCCCCTCCTTGGGGGCCCTGATGGTGGTCTTGGCGAGCATGTCCGCGGCCAGCGACAGGGATACCCGGGCCCGGTCGAGGTCCTGCTCGGCAACGGTCAGGCGCGTGGACACGTCGTCGAACTGCTGGATGGTCACGAGCTTCTCGTTAAACAGGGCTTTTTTACGCCCGTGCTCGATCCTCAGGTTTGCAAGGTTCGCCTGGGCCTGCTTGAGCTGGGCCCTGGCGTTGGCGACATTGAGCCGGTAGCCGGTGTCGTTGATCCGGGCGAGGACCATGCCCCTGGTGACGCGGGAGCCCTCGTCCACCCTGATGTCCTTCAGGATGCCGTCCACCTCAGAGGAGATGATGACCTCGTCATTGGGATTCAGCGTGCCTATGGCTTCGATGCCGGGCCGGATATTTTTCGTCCCCACCACCTGAACATAGACGGTGCTCGCCTTGGCGACCTCGCCCCCGCCTCTCTTCATGCAGCCCGATGTGCGCCCCACGCCGACCAGGACAAGGGCCGCGACAAGGACACCCCCTGTTATCCTCCACACCCCGTACCTCTTAAGGAGGCTGGGGGATGGTATTCGTCCAGCCATGAACTTATCCCCTTTCTCTATTCTGTTTTTCCCCGGACTTCCTTCATGAAAGTCCCGGTCGCCCGCTCCACCTCCAGGATGGCGAGCTGGTAGGAATACTCCGCCTCGGCGAGCTGCCTCTGGGAAGAGACCAGGAGGTTGTTGGCATCGATGACGTCGATGCTGCTCGCCAGACCCAGGGCGAACTGCCGGGAAACCCCCCGGTAATTGTCCTGGGCGAACTTGAGCTGGTCCGCGAGGAAGTCGATGGTGCCCCTGCGGGTCATCAGGTCGAGGTAGGCCCGCTCCACCTCGAGGCCCACGGTCTTCTTCTCGCTCTCGTACTGCAGGGAGGCCTGCCTCTCCCTCACCTTCGCCTGCTGCACCTCAGCCCTCCGGAGCCCGCCTTCGAAGAAGGGAAAGACGACGGATACCGAGCCGTAGGTGGTTTCCGTGTTCAGGGACGAGGAAGCTGGCTCCTGGTCTGCACGCTGGAAGACGCCTGAGAGGTTGAGGTTCGGCCAGTAGGCGCCCCGGGCGAAGGACACCTGCAGCCGGGCCATCTCTTTCTGGGCCTCCAGGCTCTTCAGGTCGGGTCGCTGGGCAAAGGCAGTGGACTTGAGCTCTTCGAGGGAAGGCGCCGGCGCCTCGCGCCTGGGGGCCTCGGCGAGGGTGAACGGGGGCGTGATCCCCACGAGCCTTGCCAGGGTCGCATCCGCCAGGGACAGGGAGTTCCGGGCCTTCACCATGTTCGACTTGGCGCTGGAGAGCTCACTGTCCGCGCGCAGCAGCACGGTTTCGGTTATCTCCCCTACGTTCAGCCGGGCCCGGGCCGCTTCCCGGTACTTCGTGACCCGCTCCAGGTTCGATTCCGCGATGTCGAGGACCTTTTTCGCCATGAGCACGTTGTAATAGGCCTGCGCCACCTCCAGGAGGTAGGTCTCCTGGATCGAGGCAAGGTCGTACCTGCTCCTCCTGATGTCGTTGCTGCCGATCCTGACCGCGGTGATCTCCCGCAGCGACAGGGAGAGATTCTGGTCCGCCCTCAGGCCCCAGGAATGGGCGCGGTCGGGCTGCACGAGGACCTCGTCGGAAAAATCCAGGAACTGCCAGGTGTTGTATCTCTCCTCATCGAATTTCTGGTAGCTGGCGAACGCGGAGAGCCGGGGCAGCAGGGCCGAGATGGCCCTCCTCCTGTCCTGGACCGAGTAGGCGATGTTCTCGTCCGCTATCCTGATGGTCTCCGCCCGTTCGAGCGCTATCCGGTAGAGGTCGCGCAGCGAGTACTCCTCAGCCCTTGCAGGCCCGGGCATGGAGCAGTGGCAGAACAGGAAGAGCATGATACATACTATAAGAGCTTTCATTTCTTGATCCTCTCATCCAAATGAAATTCACGACAAACAGTCCCCTCCCGGTAGACGGCCCGGCCCCTTTCACGCCGCACGGTCCTTCCCGGGATCGTGGACAGGGACCAGTCCCGTCCGGAGCCGTTCCATTATCTCCTCCAGCCTGCCCCCGCTTGCCAGGGTTTTCGGGAGGACGAAGATCAGGGACGAATTGTCGCCCGAAGAGACGACGCCCATGAAGAAGGGCAGGTCCATCGGGCACGGCGGGAGCCCCCAGAAGTAGTCTGCCGTGAACCCCCCCCCCTGGAACAGTTCCAGCGGGATGACCCCCATGTTGGAGATGATGCCCGAATTGCGGTAGCGTCCGGTTACGTGCTTCAGGGCGGCCTCATCCCGGATGATGCGCCGCAGGTACCATATGGGGAGGTAGCGGATGAGCTGGTCCCCCCAGTACTGCATGCCGTCTTTGCGTTCCTGGAGCTGCCAGGCAATGCTCTGCGCCGCATCGGAAGCGCTCGTGCCGGGCTCCATTTCGAGGTAGACGAGGTTGGAGAGGTTGCCCGTGGAGCGCAGGCCCGGGATCCTCGGCCTCAAGTCCACCGGGATGCCGAAGCGCACCTTGCCCTCTCCATAGCTCCAGGCGGATTGCGCCATGATCACGGCCACCTGACCGATGAGGTTTTTACGCCTGCCTGCAAAGCGCATGTGTCTCCACACCACCCCCTGCTCGCTCCCCTGGGGCATCCCCGTGGGGGCGATGAACTCGTGGGGCGGCGGGGTCCTCCACCCCTTCTGGAACCTTCTGGCGACCTGGAACTCGGTGAGCTTCGATGCGGTGCCAAGGGGCTGCTCCCCCCGCAGGGCGCGAAAGATGTCCTCGGCCCAGGTGATGATCCCCCGGCCGTCCATGACGCAGTGATGAGCCCGGAAGACGGCACGCAGGGGCGTCCCCTGCATGAGCACCACCTCGCATGTGGGGCCGGTCCGGGGGTTGAAATACTCGGTCATGCATGCCGGGGCGCCGTCCGGTCCCGTGCCGTCCCAGGCGGAGGCATCGACCACCCTCACAGGCGGCGTGATGCCCGAATCGACCCAGCGGGAAAATCTCCAGCTTCCCTTCAGCACGAGGCGGCTTCCGGGGTTGGCTCGGGAACCCGCCTCCACCGCCTCCTTCCATCGGGGCACGTCGAAGGTGCCGCTGCCTTCAAAAAAGAACTGGATGGTAAAATCGGGAAAGATGTCGCTGTAGGCGAGATAGTACCGTTCCGTTGCGCACAGTGGCCGCCAGAAACCCATATCGTTCCTCTCCTTCACGTAAAGTCTCTCCGCACCGACGTACGGTGCTCGAGCATACCATTTGTCATGGTTGTGGGCATAACCCGGGCATTCTGAGAATGAACCTGGAGCGGACGATGTCCTTCCCTGAGCGCTTGGGCTCGGTTGACGACCTCCCTCATGCCAGTGCAGCGCTCGTGCGAGCGCGCAAAACAAGACCATTCTCAATGATGCTTAATATTAATAAAGTAATTTGTGAATGTATAAAAACAAGTACTGTTTGCCGGGCAATGTCCCTGAAAAGAAAAAAAGCAAATCCCATGTATTGAGGTGAAGTCTCTCCACCCTATTATCATTGTTCATTGGATAAATCCCCATACCCCTGATCGGAAGCCCATCTGCAAGGGGGTGGACTGTGCAGGGAGGCTTGAGCGCACGCAGCTCACCTTCAACGGGGAAATACACTGGGAGGATATTGCTGATCATGGTGGGACTGTTCTTGTTGTCTCGGCCTTTTTCCATCCGTTTCGGAAACCTTCATCCGGGCCTCAGCGTGGAGTGACTTCGCGGTCGTATCCTCAAGGGACATGGCGGGATGAAGTGCCGGGATGAGATGAATGCCGTACATGGGCCGGGTGATGACCGCGGATGCCCGGGCGCGCAGGGCGACGTTCCCCCGCGCAGAAGGACCCCTCTCTGGAAGCGGGCTCTCCCTTTCGCCACTGCGGGAGCCATCATCACCTACCTGTTCGTGCACATCGACATGCACAGGTTCCTGGCAGCACTGCTCGGGGCGGACATCTCCCTCTATCTCCCCTGGCTGGTCGCCTTCATCGTGATCACCTTTCTCCTGGATACGCAGAACCTGGCCCTCGTGCTCAAGGAATTCCGGCACCCCATCGCTTTCAGGTCTGCCCTGGGGATCCGCGGAGGGACCTACCTCCTGATGACCATCGACCACACCCTGGGCCTTGGTGCGCTTGCCTACTACCTGAAGCACGAGCTGGCCATCCCTGTCATGCGCTCAACAGGGGTCATGCTCTTCTTCAACACCATCACACAGCTCACGCTGACCATCATGGCAACGATCGGCCTGATCCTCGTCCCCCCCTCCTCCCTGCCGCTCAGATATTTCTTCATCCTGTGCATTGGGTTTCTGGGGTCTGTGCTCATCTTCGTCGCCGCCATGAAGAAGCTGCCCTCACGAGGATGCGGGAGCAGGATCAGGGACCTGAACCTGCTCAAGGTATTCCACGAGGCCTCGTGGAGGAGCTACTGCTCCCTGATCCTCTGGCGTGGTGTATACTATCTGGTCTTCATAGGCTTTTTCTATATCGCCCTCAGGGCCTTCCACATGCATGTCCCCCTGTCCATCCTGACCGCGTATGTGCCCATCATCCTGATGGTCGTCAGCATGCCCATCACGCCCTGCGGGCTGGGTACCGCGCAGGCAGCCATGCTCTATCTCTTCGGTGATTACGGGCCCAGCGGAACCATCATGGCCTTCGGACTGACGTACTCCACATCGATTCTGCTTCTCCGCAGCGTCATCGGCCTGATCTTCGTCAACAGCATAGCCGGGTTCGTTCCCGGAAAGGCTGTTCGATGACGTGGTCTCAAAAAGGTGTGTTTCAGGGGAAAACAGGTACTGTTCACGTGAGAAAAGGAGAAAGAATGGATACAGTGCAGAGATCAACACAAACAGGCAAGTGGCCGAACCGTGAAGGGGAGCGGGGACCGTTCCCCGTGACCGCCAGGGAATATTTCATCCTGAGCCGCAGGGGTATCAACTACTACCTCGTCGATCTCAGGGGGGCTGACCACGAAGAGCTGAGCACCATCATCAGCCAGTGCGAGTACGTTGAAGGGCAGTGCTGGAGACCGCAGGAGAACTTCTCGGACTATCTGAGAAAATGCGATCTCCTGTGCTATGCGGAAAAGGACGGCAGCATCGTGGGCTTCACCGCGGTGACCATGATGTTCAGCGGCAGGACCTGTCTGTACAGCAACGACGAGACCATGGTCCTCAAGCAGGTCCGCAACCAGAAGGTCGCCTTGAGCCTGGTGTCGCTGGCGCTGCAGTGGGCCTTTGTGAAGACCGGCCTCTTCAACGACACCAGGAGCGTCGTGTTCACCTCCATCTCCTCCAACCCGAGGGTCGTGAACTTCTATTTCAAGAACTCCTGGAGCCGGATCTTCTTCGACTGCTCGTTCAAGCCGTCGCTGAGGCTCATCGCCATCAAGAACGAGTACTGCCGGAAGCACAGGATCGAGCTCGTGCATGAAGACTACCCCTTCTGCATGAAGAACCTCTTCCCCGGTTCGAACACCTTCGACAGGGACAACCCCAAGTTCCAGTTCTCGGGCAGTGTGAAGGCAAACATGCCCGAGGAGTTCGACCACATGGACAGGGGCGACGCCTTCGCCTTCATGCTCAAGGTGCCCATGGCGGCCTCCAGGCTCGTGGTCTCCATCCTCATGGCACGCTGTTTCGGCAGGGAATATCTCGCCAGCAGGCTCATCGGCCCCTTCAGGGAGGGAAGGCGGACGCAGGACAAGGTCCGCAGGATGAGGCCGCTCATGCGAAGCCCGGTCAGCCTGGCAGCCTGGCGCACACGTGCGCCCCTGGGGGATGCGCTGTCCAGGGCCTTGGCCCGCACCGGGGCGCGTCACTCCTCAGACAGTGAATGACACAGGTCCGCTTCCCCTGCCTGTGCGGGCATGAAGCACCGGACAGCGCTGTGGGTCCGCCCTTCCCTGAGGATGGGGAAGGCGGGCCCCGGTTTTACAGGGCGCTGATGGATGGGTTCCAGCCTGAGCGCGGGTGCCCCCTGGAACGTGTATTCGTGCTCAGCGGTGACCGTCTGCCGGTCAGGCCTCCCATTCCCGTTGACTGCCTGCGGCATGAGGAGGATGCTCCGGGCGAAGAGCCGGTATGACGAATACAGGTAGGCGGCACGGGGATAGTGGCCATTGGTGGTGAAGTTGCGCCACGTTCTGAACGACAGGAGCCTCATCATTCGGCTGCTCCTTTTGGGGATCCCGGAATAATAGGCCGGCAGGGTATCGCCGTTGTTCTGGTCCAGCGCGGAGAAATCGATGACGCCGCCGAACCGTTCCCGGAACTTGAGGTACCCGTGGCCGTTGTTCCTGCCGGAGAGCTTCTCAAGCTGCCAGCAGGTCAGCCGCATGGCGTACTCGCTCAGGGTGAACTTGCTCGGGTCCAGGGAGAGCCCGTAGCCCCCCTTGTAGAGGAGGTCGTTGACGAGGTCGTCGATCTTCATGAGGATCAGCGCGATGGGGGAGAACCGGGCTTCCCACCAGGACCCGACGAGCCGGACGTAATAGTCCCGCACGTCGACCAGGGACAGGCGGCGGTCTTTCTGCAGGGCGCGCTGGAGGGTGGTCATCCGCTCGTAGATGTGGGTGTGGTTGGTCCCGATGGCAGCGCCCTCGAAGTTGATGATCTTCTTGGTGAAGCTCAGGACTGCTACATCGCCGAAGGTGCCCAGCTGGCGGCCGTTCCTCTGGTAGAAGAGGGTATGGGCGAGGTCTTCGATGACGAGGATGCCGTGCCTCCTGGCAATGGCGCAGATCTTCTCGATCTTGGCCGCGGATCCGTAGGTATGGACCACGTAGACGGCCTTGGTGCGGTCGGTTATGGCCCGGGCGAACCCGTCGGGATCCATGTTGAGCCCGTCGCGCTCGGCATCCACGAGGACCGGGACCACCCCGGATTCCGAGACCGTGAACTTGATGATGGGACAGGTAAAGGCCGGGATGACGATCTCCGCATCACTGTCCCAGCCCATGGCCTTGATGAGCAGATAGAGGCCGTTGCGTGCGTAGCCCGTGAAAATGAAATGCTTCAGGGGGAGAACCCTTTGCAATGCGTGTTCGAGTTTCTTCTTCATCATGCGGTTCCGGATATCCTTTATTGTTCCTTGCGCGCCTAGTCGAACGAAGGCTGCCAGACCGACGGGTCGATGGTGACCGGAAGCTCTTCCGCATTCACGAGCTGCGCGTTCTCGTCCAGGACTACCTCGAGGACCTTGCCCTTTGTCAGGCCCACGCGGCTGGGAGGGGAATCGACGTGGTCATAGATGAAGTTGCCCAGGGAATAGGCGATGCACCCGTTGGCATAGAGCACCGTGGGCTGGGCGACGTGCGAGCCGTGCTCGATGACGAGGTGGGCGCCGCGGTCCATGGCGAAGTGGGCGAACCCGTCCTGGTCGTTGGTGGGGGTCGCCGAATAGTATGTCCCCATGTGCAGGGAGACGACGATGAAGTCGGCTTTGTCCTCGCGGGCTTTCAAGATCCCGGCCTCCATCTCCTTGGCCGTGAGGTAGGCGATGCCGGCTTTGGCGTCCCTGGGGTTGCCCCGGGCGGTGAAGTAGGCGTTGGCCGCCTTCCATGAGGAGCCCAGCTTGTTCGTGAACGCAAGGAAGGCGATCTTCTTTCCCTTGACCGTGCGGTACGCGGGCAGGTAGGCCTCGTCGTAGGTCAGCCCGGCCCCGATGCAGGTCATGCCGGCTGTCCTGAGCCTCGTGATGCAGTCGGCCAGGGCGGTCCGGTTGTAATCGAGTGCGTGATCGTTGGCCAGGGATACGACATCGATGCCTGCACGCAGGAGCCCGTTCATGGCAAGCGGCGAGGCCCGGTTCCTCGGCCTGGAGACGTAGTAGTTCTGGTAGCCCTTGTCCGAGATGACGCTCTCGAGGTTGATGACGGCCACATCGGCCCGGGCGAGGTAGTCCGCGACCTTTTGCCACGGGTAGGTGTAGTCGCCCATGCCCGCTGTCTTGACGATGACATCGACGCTTCCGGCGAGCATGACGTCGCCGGTGAAGACCATGGTGATGCTGTTCGAGCCCGGGGCCGCCGCTCCCGGGGCCGTCACTGCATCGGCCGACCGGGGGGCCGTCGTTACCGGTGACGCGGCAGCGCCTGCCGCAGCCAAAGAGGTCTTTGCCTGATTATCGGTGCCCGAGCCCGTGCGGGAGTACGCGGCATACAGGATCCCTACCGCGATCAGGGCCAGGGCAATCAAGGATAGCCTTCCGAACCATTTCATGTTATTCCTCCTTCACATCAAACCCGCCTCTGGTGAACCAAAGGGGTGCAGTGTTCACGTGCGTTTTCATCCATACGCTCCCGGGATCCGGCCCATGGTCTGATTTTCAACCGTTGGAGAAGATCTCGTCGATCCAGTCCTCCGGGCTTCCCCCTGTGGGTACGGCCGGGAACGTCCAGGGCACGGCGTTGTCGTCGGCCTGGCTGTAGTTCACCAGGCAGTACTCCGCGCAGTAGTTCGAGAACCAGCTCAGGTTTGCCCCGGTCATGAGCTCGGGGTTGTCCCTGAGGTAGGCCAGGTACTGCTCTGTTTTGCCCACGATGAAGTTCTCGAGTGGGATGGTCCACTGCTGGATCTTGGCCAGCTCGCGCTTGTTGATGGTCTTGTCGTCCATCCCGGTCAGGGCGTTGCCGGTGTTCGAGTCGTAGATGAGCTTCTCGTAAGCCTCCCTGCGGTTGAAGGCCCGGTTCAGGATGCAGGTGTCGAACATGTCGTACGGGGTGGTGCCGTCCAGACCGTAGTTGTCTACATAAGCGAGCTCGGACACCTCTCTGGCCGCCGGGAAGAACGGGAGAAAGACCGCACAGGACGGCTCGCCCAGGGCGCACCAGAACACGCACTTGCGCGGGTCGTCGCCGGCCGGCACGCCGTTGACCACCATGCCCAGCCGGGTGGCTGCCCTGCTGATGCAGTAGGTGGTGCTGTAGTTGGTGTCCGAGGTGGATATGTTGTAGGCCTGGCTGCCCACCACGTCCTTCGCCACCTCCTGCATGACCGTATAGTAGTTCATCCGTCCATCTTCGATCAGGTCATCGAGGATCATGGTCGCCCTCCATCGCCGCTCTTCTCCGTAGTTGTAGGCGATGAAGGTGTTGGCGTTGGTCCGGTTCACGTAGCCGATGAAGGCGTCGCCCTGCCCCGGGTCGATGACGTTCCCCAGGTAGTCGACCACGCTCCCGTTGTTCGCATCGAACCGGTAGTACTTCACGGGCGAGCCTTTCTTCCTGGATCCGATGTAGACCTCGTAGAGGGCGGCGCCCCCGTGGGCGTCGATGGCCACGAAGTTGCCGCTGAGGATCTTGCCCGGGTAGACCTGGGGCCAGATCTTGAGCAGGTACTCGAAGTCGGCCAGGGTGACGCACTGGGACAGGGATGCCCGGATGAGCTCCGTGTTGATGTTCAAGGCCTCGTTGAGCTGGTCGAACTCTTCGTAGACCGAGGTGCAGGAGATGACGAACCCGGACTCGTTCAGCCCTCCCGACGGGTTGATGGGCGAGCCGTTGTTCATGAGGGCGAAAGCGTCGAAGTCGAAGACCATGACGTACCCTCCCGCGGCCATGTTCGAGGCTTCGAAGTACTTGATCTGCTGGCGCCAGTTGGCCGAGCAGTCGCGGTTCTTCCAGATGAGCGGCCTGCCGTTGGTGGTCACCCGGCCGGAGACCACGGCAACGTCGCAGGTCCATGCACCTGTGTCGACAACGAGCATGGCCCCGGCGATGCACAGAGCCGTTCCCAGCCATTTAATCCGTGAAATCAGAGAAAGATCCCTCATCATTCTACCTCCTTGAAGAACTGCTTCAAATGTTTCACCCGGACCTGTCTGGCATGGGGAAAGGACGACATGCCCTGAGAGGGCCGGAATAAATCCAGTGATATCTTCGGTCTTTGCCCTGCCTTTTGCTCCCCCGGTCTGCCTCAGCCCTCCTCCCCGGACGGGTGACAGGGCAAGGCGCCCTGCAGCGGACGGGGGTATGGGTTAGTGATAAGGCAAAGGCTCCCTTAAGAAGGGATTTTTTGTGGCGGGCACCTACCTCCTCAACAAGCTCAATTAATGCGCATAATATCAGGGATGATTATATGAGTATCATGATAGGAAGGCAGGAATGTAAATCAAGAGTTTCACGCATGCTGAACGGATATTTTTCGAACCAAGCGGACGGCATGCCGGTTGCGGCCGGTGCAGCCCGGTGCCGGCACGTTTTCGGAAAGCCCGGGGGCATGCTTTCCCCGGGCTTTTCTCAACCCTTTCTCAGCACGATCAGATGATCTCTTCCATGGGCAGGATGAACGCCTTGAGCCCGGCGCGGGGGTGCTTGCTCTTGAGCATGCGTATCATGTCCTTCACCTCGTCCAGGACCGAGTCGTCGTCCAGGGCGATCAGGAGCACGTTGTTTTCCCCCGGCCAGGTGTGGGTGTGGAGCTTGGGCTCGGTTTCGATCCCTTCCCCGCAGACCTTCTCCACCTTGGTGTAGCCCCTGATGCCGGCCTTCTTGAAGGTCGCGATGACGTCGTAATCCGCTGCCTGCGAATAGATCACCAGTACCATCTTCATCATGCCACCTCGTTTTCCCTGTACCCGTGTTCATCCTCGGGAAGGGAGGGTTTCTTTCTGAACCTGCGGCCGAGCCGCTCCTTCCAGTCGTCGAAGAGGTCATAGGCTGCGGGCACCACCGCGAGCGTCAGGAAAAGCGAGGTGAGCAGGCCGCCGATGACCGTGACGCCCATGGGCGAGCGGATGTCGGACCCTTCGCCTATGCCGAAGGCAACGGGGATCATGCCGAACACCATGGCGAAGGTGGTCATGAGGATGGGCCTCAGCCGCACCGGGCCCGCCTGCATGAGGGCGTCCCGCCGGGACATGCCACGTTCCCTGAGCGTGTTCGTGTAGTCCACCAGCAGGATGGAGTTCTTCTTCACCAGCCCCATGAGGAGGATGAAGCCGATGAAGCTCAGGATGCTGATGGTCTTGCCCGTGATGAAGAGCGCGCCGAAGGCGCCGATGAAGGAGAGCGGCATGGCCAGGAGCACGGTGACCGGGTGCAGGAAGCTCTCGAACTGCGACGCCAGGACCATGTAGGCCAGCAGGATGCCCAGGAGGATGGCGAACATGAGGTACTTGAACGATTTGCCCATCTCCTCGGCCTCGCCCACGTACTGGGTGTGGTACCCGGGGGGCAGGGTCCTGGCGGAGATCCCGTCGAGCTCCTGCATGGCCTCGCCCAGGGGCTTGCCCTCGAGGTTGGCGAAGAGCCACAGGGAGCGCTGCCGGTCCTTGCGGGTGATGGAGCTCGGCCCCCCGCCCTCGACGATGCTCACCACGTTCCTGAGCTCCACGAGGCGCCCGTCCATGGCCCTGACGTAGAGCCTTCCGATGTCCTCCGGTTTTCCCCGGTTTTCCGGGTTGAGCCTCACCCGGACGTCGTACCTCCTGCCCTTGTTGTCGTCCTTGAACTTGGTGATGTCCACCTCGCCGGAGATGAGGAGGTTCACCGCCTCGGCGATGGCGGCGGTGCTCACGCCCAGGGTCGCTGCCTTGTCCCGGTCGATGAGCACGCTCAGCTCGGGCTTGCCCGCCTCCAGGGAGGTGTCCACGTCCACGATGCCCGGTATCCTGGCGAACTCGTCGGCGATCTGGCGGGTGTACTTCCTCAGCTCTTCCGTGCTCCCGCCGCTGATGACGTACTGCACCGGGAGGTTCCTGATGCCACCGCCGATGAGGGAAACCTCCTCGATGGTGGTCTTCATTCCCGGGATCGCCCCGAGCTGCTTCCTCAGCTCGGCCATGATCTGGTGCTGGCCCTTTTCCCGCTCGGCGCGGCTCACCAGGCGGGCGAACATGCTGGCCTTGTTGACCTGGCCGACGCCCCCCTGGCCCATGCCCTGGACGAAGAAGATGCTCTTGGCCTCGGGCCGGTCCCTCACGATCGCCTCGGCCTGGGCGAACATCTGAGCGGCCTTGTCGAAGGAATAGTCGATGGGGGCCTCCATCCGGACCACGAACTGGCTCTGGTCCTCCTGGGGCTTGAACTCCTTGCCGATGAACCTGACCATGAACATGCTCAGGACGAAGATGATCAGGGCGCCCAGGAGCACGGCCCCCCGGTGGTCCAGGCTGAACCTCAGGATGGGGCGGTACGCGTTCTCGATCCTTGTATGCAGGCCCTCGAGCGCGTTGCCGATCCTGGTCCCGAGCCCCGACTTCTTCACGCGTCTGGTGTGCTCCTCGTGGGACTGGAGGAAGAGGGAGGAGAGCATGGGGGTGAGTGTGAGCGAGACGAGCAGGGAGACGAGCACGGAGAAGACCACGGTGAGCGCGAACTGCATGAAGAACCTGCCGATGATGCCCTTCATGAAGGCCACCGGCAGGAAGATCACTACGATGGCGAGCGTGGTGGCCATGACCGCCAGGCCGATCTCGGAGGTGGCGAAGGCCGCCGCCTCCCGAGGCGACATGCCCTCCTCGATGTGGCGGTAGATGTTCTCGATGACAATGATGGCGTCGTCGATGAGGATGCCCACCGAGAGGGTGAGCGCCAGCATGGTGAGGTTGTTGAAGGTAAACCCGAAGGCCCGCATGAGGGCGAAGGTGGAGATGATGGATACGGGCAGGGCCACGGCGGAGATCAGCGTGGTGCGCACGTTCCTCAGGAAGACGAAGACCGCGATCACGGCCAGGATGGAGCCCAGGATGAGGTGCTCCCTTACCTGGTCCATGGAGTCCACGATGAATTTTGACTGGTCGAAGGCGATGTTCAGGGTGATGCCCGGCGGCAGGGTCTTGCTGATGCGCTCGATGGCTTCCTTGGCCCGATTCACCACCTGGACCGTGTTGGTGCCGGTCTGTTTCTGGATGCCGATGCCCACGGCGGGTATGCCGTTGAACCTCGCGTAGGAGCGACGCTCCTCCATGCCGTCCTCGGCCCTCCCGATGTCCCTGATGCGCACGGGCGCGCCGTTCTCGTACGCCACGACGAGGTCGTTGAACTCGGAGAGGTCCTTCAGGGACCCCTTGACCTTGATGGAGTACTCCTTTGTCGCGGTCTCGATGCGCCCCCCGGGCAGCTCCACGTTCTCCTTCATAAGGGCCGCGGCCACGTCGCCCGGGGCGATCCCGTAGGCCCGGAGCTTATCCCCGTCGAGCCAGATCCTGATCTCCCGTTTCTGCAGCCCGCCCAGCACGAGGGCGCCCACCCCCTCGACCCTCTGGAGCTGCTCCTTGAGGACCTCGTCGGCATAGGTGGAAAGCTCCACTCGGGATGTGTTCCCGGTGAGCGTGATCCACATGACCGGGGAGGAGTCGGTGTTGACCTTCCTGATCACGGGCTCGGAGATGTCGTCCGGGAGCTTCGAGCGCACTGCCGCTATCTGTTCGCGGACGTCCTGCACGGCTACGTCGATGTCGCTTTCGAGCTGGAACTCCACGATGATGCTGGAGGCCCCTTCAAGGCTCGTGGACGAGATGGTCTTCACCCCGTTGACCGTGTTGATCGCCTCTTCGATCTTGTCCGTGACATCGATGTCCATGATCTCCGGACTGGCGCCCTTCAGGGTCGTGGTGATGCTCACGATGGGGAAGTCCACCTTGGGGAAGAGGTCCACCCCGATCTCCGGATAGGAGACGAGGCCCAGGACGACCAAGCCGAGGATGAACATGGTGGCGAAGACCGGCCGCTTTATCGACGTATCAGAAATCCACATGCCATTCTATCCTTTCCTCCCTCGAGCCCGAAGCCGCTCAAGGGCTTGACCCCTGCTGTCAGTGCCGGAGAAAGATCGGCCTACTTGACGACGTTGATCTTCACCCCGTTCGTGAGGTTGTTCTGCCCCACCACGATGAGCTTCTCCCCGACCGAGACCCCTTCGGTCACTTCCACGAATTCCCCGTACTTGCCCCCGATCGTGAGGGTGCGCTCCCGGGCGGTGTTCCCCTCCTGGACGAAGGCTTTGACCCTGGTGCCCTCGTAGAGGATGGAAGTGGCGGGGACGACCACCGCCTCTTTTAAGGAGCCGGTGTAGATCTTCACCCGGGCGAAGAAGCCGGGTTTGAGCTCAAAGGCTGCGTTCCCCACCACGGCTTCCGCCTGGAGCGACCTGGTGCGCTCGTCCAGGCTGGGGTTGATGGCGCTCACGCGTCCGGAGAATTGGCGTCCCGGGAAGGGGTCGACCGTGAAGGTCACCTCCTGGCCCGTCTTCAGCGAGGCCACGTCTTTTTCGGGGATGGTGAAGGTGAGCTTCAGGGGATCGACCTGCACGATGGCCATGAGCGGGCTGCTCGTCCTGACGAAGTCGCCCGCCGAGGCCTTCTTTTCCTTCACGACCCCCACCATGGGGCTGGTGACGACGGTCTTGCGCAGCCTCTCCTGCGCGAGGGAGAGAGCCGCCCTGGCCCTGTTCAGGTCATGGGTCGCCACGGTCTTGCGGGTGGACACGTCGTCGAACTGCTGCTGGGTCACGAGCTCTTCCTTGAGCAGGGCCTCCTTCCTCCCGAACTCGACCGTCACGTTCTTCAGCGCCGCTTCCGCCTGCCTGAGGGCCGCCTCGGCGGTGTCCACGGCCAGGCGGTAGTCCGTCTCGTCCACCCTCGCCAGGACCATCCCCCTGGTGACCGGAGTGCCCTCGTCCACCAGGACCTCCCTGAGGATGCCGTCGACCTCCGAGGAAACGGTGACCTGCTCGTTGGCGCCGAGGTTCCCGATGGTCTCGATGTACGGCCGGACAGACCTCTTTTCCACGGTCCATACCTTCACGTTGCTGATCTTCTCTGTTTTGAGCCCTTCCTCCTTCTTTCCGCAGGCGCTCAGCAGAAGGACCGCCGCTGCCAGAAGGATGATGCCCGTACCTGCCCGGAGCCCGCTCCATGCGGGGCTGCCCTCACGGGGTTTCATGTGCCCAGCCATACTTTCCCCTTTCCTCATTCGAGTCCCTTCTCCTTGCCCTCGATCCTTTTCATGAACGTTCCCATTGCGTGCTCCAAAGACAGGATGGCGAGCTGGTACGAGTACATGGCCGCCGCGAGCTGCCTCTCCGAGGACACCAGGAGGTTGTTCGCGTCGATGACGTCGATGGAGCTCGCGAGCCCAAGCTCGAACTGCCGGGAGACCCCCCGGTAGTTGTCCCGTGCGAAGGTCGTCTGGTCTTCGAGAAACTTGAGCTGCCCCTTTCGGGTGGTGACGGCCAGGTAGGCGCTCTCCACCTCCAGGGCCACGCTCTTCTTCAGGTCTTCGTACTGGAGCTTCGCCTGCCTCTCCCTGGTCTTCGCCTGCTGCACCTCCGCCACCCGCAGGCCCCCCTCGAAGAAGGGGAACTGGAGGGAGAGGGCGCCATAGGTGCTCTGGTCGTTGAAGGTGATCGTCTCGGGGTCCTGGTCGTTGTTCTGGTACACCGCCGCCATGTTGAGGTTGGGCCAGTAGGAGCCCTTTGCCCAGGTGACCTCCTGCCCGGCGATGGTCACCATCGCTGAGGCGCTCTTGAGGTCGGGCCGCTCATCCCAGGCGATGCGCCTGAGGTCGTCCAGGGGGGCGGTCCCCGCTTCGTGGAAAGGGGCTTCCTTCAGGGAGAAGTCCCCTTCGATGCCCACTGCCCGCGCCAGGGAGTACCGGGCCAGGGACAGGGCGTTCTGAGCCCTCACGAGGTCAGACCTGGCGCCGGAGAGCTCGCTCTCGGCCCTCAGGAGCACGGTTTTCGTGACTTCGCCCTGCTGCTTGCGGGCGAGTGCGGCGTCGCGGTATTTCGTGACCCTCTCCAGGTTCGAGTTCGCGATGTCGAGGTCTTTGCTCGCCATGAGCGCCTGGTAGTAGGCCTCCGCCACCTGGAGGAGATAGGCCTCCCTCGCGGCGGCCAGGTCGTAGTCGGCCTTCCTGACGAAGTTGCCGGCCTCGCTCACGGCGGTGAGCTCCCGCAGCGACAAGGACATGGTCTGGTCGGCCCGCACGCCCCAGTTGCCGGCTTTCTTGGGCTGGATGAGCGTGCCCAGGTCGTTGTACCTGTCGTCCGTGTACTGCTGGTGGTTTCCGTAGGCCGTCAGCTTGGGCAGGAGCATGGAGATGGCCCGCTTCCTGTCGAGCTTGTACCAGGTGACGTCCTCGCTGGCGATCTGCACCTTTTCCGAGCGCTGGAGCGCCATACGGTAGAGGTCGTCAAGGGAGTATTCCTCGGCGTTCGCGGCGGTCGGCAGCGAGCAGGAAAGAACGACAAGCAGCCCGATGGTCATTCGTGACAGTCTCATGTCTGTATTGCCTTTCGTCTGGTGTTTTTCCCTTCTCTCTCAAGGTCGGGGCACGCCTCGAGCCCCGCGGGCGGGTCCTTCGACGTTCTTCAGTCCGGTGAAGAAGATGTGGTTCATCTGCTTCATGGCCTCCAGGATGCGGTCGGGCTGGTCATAGAACGTGAAGGTCCGGTCGCAGCCGAACATGGAGGAGATCAGGATGAGCGAGACGAGGTCCAGGTTGTCCATGGGCGGGATCTCCCCCTTCGCGACGCCGTATTCGAGGATGCCCCGGACGAGGTCCAGGTGGGCCTGGAGGTAGAGGTCCTTTTCCGGCTCGAACACGCCCTCCAGCGACCGGAACTCCTGGATGACCTCCTTCGATGCCCGCCTGGCCTTTTCCGCGATGAAGCGGTAGCGGGCCTCTATGAGGGCGTACATCTTGCCTTCGGCCGTGTCCTCGCCGGCAGCCGCCTCTGCCATGATGTCGAGGAGGTGCTCCGTGTACCTCTGGACGATGGCACGGATGATCTCGTTCTTGTCTCTGAAGTAGTAGTACAGCGAGGTCTTGGCCATGCCGGCGCGCCTGGCGATGTCGTCGAGGGTGGTCTTGTGCGCCCCGAGCTCCATGAGGACCTCGGACGCGGCCTCCAGCACTGCCTCCCTCTTCTCCTCTTTGGTCATGCCCAACCCGGATTCAAATTTTGGAACAAAATGTTCTAAATTTCCATGCCAGGATCCGGTGACGAGGTCAAGACAATTTTATCGCTTTCGCCGGGAGTTACCGTGAAGTGAACAGGCCCGAGATGAGGCTGAAGGTCCGGGAATAGATCCTTTCGTCCCTGCTGGCCCGGGGGCCCGCCACGTTGAGCACCTCGACGGCGTGCTCGGCCAGCCAGTCCTCCAGGAGTTTAAGGGCCTGTCCGGGCGAAAGGCTGTCTAGGTCCAGGACGAGCAGCGGCTTTTCGAGCTGCCTGGCGGTGGAGATGGTGTATGCGGTGCCGCCCTCGGCCGGCCCGTGCACCACGACGAGCGTGCCGTCGGAGTGGGAGACGTTCAGTCTCGTGCGCTCCCGGTAGTCTGCGGAGGCCGTCTCGGCCATGTTGGGGTAGCTTTCGGGGACCACCCCGTCCTCGGCGAGCCGTCCCCTCGGGACCCAGCCCCCCGTCTCCACCCCTGCCTGGATGGCTGCGTCGAGGGCGGCCCGGTCCGCGCCGGTCTGCCCGCCCGAGACGATCTTCCGGGGGTATCTCGCCACGGACTCCTCCTGTGGGCCCTCAGCCCATGGTCGTCAGGAGGGAGCGCACGAGGTTCTCCGTGGAGAACTGGCCGTTCGTGAGCTCGGCAAAGAAGTGCTCGCCGCCGAAGAGGCCGTTCACGATGTCGTCGACGCTCGATCCCGCGCGCTCCATGCCCTTCGCCTTCTCCGCAAGGTCCGTGAGGTAGCGCATGCACTCGGTGAGCGCCCTTCTGCCGTCCGGGATGATCTTGCCCACGGACGTGAAGAGCACGAGGCGGTCGCTCGGGACGTCCACGAGCCTGCGCATGGACCAGACGAGCTCGCCCAAGTTTTCCTCCGGCCTGATGTACTTCGGGTTTTCCCGGGCAAAGAGGTCGCCCGTGAAGCACCACCCCCGGGCCGGCTCGAGGAGGCAGATGTGCCCGGCGCAGTGGCCGGGGGTCTCCAGTACCTCGAAGGCGTGTCTTTCCGTGGTCACCACGGCCGAAAGGGGTTTCACGCTGGTGGGGACGGGATAGCCCCAGGCGAACTCCTGGTAGGGATAGAGCTCGTGCCTGTCTGCGATCAGGGGGACGGCGTCGGGGTGGGCGTATGCCTCCACAGGGAACGCGTTCATGATGTCGTGGTTCCCGCCCACATGGTCTTCATGGTAGTGGGTGTTCACGACTTTTTCGAGGTTCTTGCCCGCAAGGAAAGCGGTAAGCTCTCCGGAGGTGTGGCTGCTGCCCGTGTCGACGAGGAGCCCGTCCACCAGGTAGGCCGCCACCCAGTACACCGGCCTGCCCTCGAGCTCCCTGCTCATCCGTATCTGGGTCACCCCCTCGAAACCGGCTGTCTCGATCACGTTTACCGCTACTCCGGCAGGTTGCAGAAGTGCTTGTTCGTGTAGAACTCCACGAGCCGGTCGACCTCGTCCTGGCACTGGCCGCAGCCCGTGCCCGCCTTGGTCCGCTCCTGCACCTCGTAGAAGGTGCGTGCGCCGTCCAGGACCGCGTGCTCGATGTCCTCGTCCGTGACGTTCATGCACTGGCACACCACCCGCGTCTCTTCCTTCTTGATCCTGTCTGTCTGGCCGCTGCGGAGGAAGTAGTCGTTGATGGCCGCCCTCAGCGCCTTGTCGCCGAGCACGGAGCAGTGGATCTTGTGCTCGGGAAGGCCGCCCAGCTCCTTGTTGATCTCCTTGGGGGAGATCTCGTAGGCAACATCGAGCTTCATGCCCTTGACCATCTCGGACATGATGGAGGTGCTCGCAATGGCGCTGGCGCACCCGTAGGTCTTCCACTTGCAGTCGGTGATGATGTCCTTGTCCGGGTCCACCTGTATGACCACGAGCATCTGGTCTCCGCACTTGACGTTGCCCACCTGGCCCTTGCCGTCTTCCTTGTAGGACCCCTCGTCCATGAGGATGTTCTTGGGGTGCATGAAGTGCTCGAGGACCTTGTCCGTGTAGAGCCAGTTCCCTTGGCCGGTCATTGTGCCCTCCTTGTGTACGCGCTGGACATGTCCCTGATCCTCTTGATGACCTTGGGGAGCCTGTCGAGCATGTAGTCGATGTCTTCGTCCGTGTTTTCCCTGCCGAGGCTGATTCTGATGGACCCGTGGGCGCACTCAGCTGGCAGGCCCGTGGCCAGGATCACGTGGGACGGGTCCAGCGAGCCCGAAGCGCAGGCGGAGCCCGTCGAGACGGCGATGCCCTCGAGGTCGAGGTAGAGGATGATGGCCTCGCCCTCGGCGCCCTCGAAGGACACGTTGAGCGTCCCGGGCAGGCTGTCAGTCGGATGGCCCACGAAGTGGATGTCCGGGATCGTCTCGGCGATGCCCTTCCTCAGGCGCTCCTTCATGGCCAGGAGCCTTTTCGCCTCTGCCTCCATCTCCAGCTCGCGCAGCTCGATGGCCTTGCCGAGCCCCACGATCCCCAGGGTGTTCTCGGTGCCCGCGCGCCGGCCCCTTTCCTGGTGCCCTCCCCTGATGAGCGGGCAGAAGGGGGACTTTCTCTTCACGTACACGGCGCCCACGCCCTTCGGCCCGTAGATCTTGTGGGCCGAGAGGGTGAGGAAGTCCACGTCCAGGTCACGCACGTCCACCGGGATCTTGCCCACGGCCTGGACCGCGTCCGTGTGCACGAGGGCGCCCTGCGCGTGAGCCATCCGGGCGATGGCCCGGATGTCCTGGATGGTGCCGATCTCGTTGTTGGCGAGCATCACCGACACCAGGCCTACCTTCTCCGTCAGGAGCTCCTCGAGCCTGTCCATCTGGACCTTGCCGTACGCGTCCACCGGGGCGTAGATCACGTCGAGGCCGTTTTCCCTGAGGCACTTCGAGGCCTCGAGGATGCACGGGTGCTCGATGGTGGTGGTGACGAGGGCCCCGCCGTTCTTGCGGCACGAGGAGCACCCGCCGGGGTGGCAGGTAAGGATGGAGAGCACCGTGTTGTTGCCTTCCGAGCCGCTCCCCACGAACATGATCTCATCGGGGCTCGCACCGATGAACCGTGCGACCCGCTCCCTGGCGGCCTCGATGAGCCCGCGGGAGCCCCGGCCGAAGGAGTGGAGGCTCGAAGGGTTTCCGAAGGATTCCATGGCCTCGATCATGGCCTTCTTCACTTCAGGGTGCAGCGGGGTCGTTGCGTTGTTGTCGTAGTATATCCGTCTCGGTTCCATGTCACCTCCGGTAACCGGCAGCAGTTTTTTTCGTCATTGCTTCCTCATATACGATCTTTATGGGGAATACATAGTGCTTTATGAACCACTTTTCCAGCAGAAATATTGGGGGGCAGGGGGCTGAGCCTGCGGCGCACGGCTCGCGTGGGCAGGCCCGGGAGACTGATGGGCAGGGCCCGGAGCTCCCGCCCCACGTCCGGCAGGCTTGGGGTGCGCCCGCAGGCTGGATTCCGGCCGGCACGGACGGCAGGGGTGTCAGGCCTTCCTCATCTGCAGGGTCAACTGGACGAGACCCTGGATGAGCCTGGTGACGAGCGCCATGGTCTGCTCGTTCACGAGGTTCCCCTCCGGGTCGAACTTCGAGGCCGCTTCCGGCACCATGACCTCGGGCCTGGTCAGCGGGAGCATGTTGATGCCCTGGAGGACCTGCCGCAGGTGGAGCTGCGCCCTGACCGTGCCGAACTGGCCGGTGGAGGCGCCCATGATCGCGGCGGGCTTGCCTGCCCAGGCATTGTCCCCGTAGGGCCTCGTGCCCCAGTCGATGGCGTTCTTGAGCACGCCCGAAAAGGAGTAGTTGTACTCGGGCGTGGCGAAGAGGACCGCGTCCGAGGAGCGGACCAGGGCCTTCAGATGGACCACGCTCTCGGGGGGATCGAGCTCGTGGTCCTGGTTGAAGGGCGGGATGCCGTCGAGCTCGATGATCTCGATGGCCGCCTCGCGGGGGCAGAAGATCCGGGCCGCCCGGAGCAGGGCCCTGTTGTAGGACCCCTGGCGCAGGCTTCCCGCTATCCCCAGGATGTTCACGGGTGTGGGAGTGTCCATGTCTTCCTCCTGGTGACTGAGATGCGGTATCGTTCTACCCGAAGGGCAGGGGGCCTCACTCCTGGGTCAGGGGTGCGAGCTCGATCTGGACGCGCCGGTTCTGCTGGCGCCCCTCCGGGGTGTCGTTGCTTGCGATGGGCTGGGTTTCGCCCATGCCCTGCGCGGCGATGCGGGTGGGGTCGATGCCCTGGCTGATGAGGTACTGGCCCACGATCTGCGCCCTTCTCTGGGACAGGTTCAGGTTGTACTGGTCGCTGCCGGTGCTGTCGGTGTGGCCGGTGACGTTGACGAGGGTCTTGTTGTACTCCTTGAGCACAAGGGCCACGGAGTTCAGCACGTCGAAGAAGCCGGACTTGATGTCTGCGCTGTCGGTGTCGAAGGTGATGTTGCTGGGCATGTTGAGCATGATCCGGTCGCCCTGGCGGGTCACGCTCACGCCGGTTCCCTGGAGCTTCTGCCGGAGCTGGGCCTCCTGGCGGTCCATGTAGGCGCCGACGCCAGCGCCGGCCAGCGCGCCGATGCCTGCCCCGATGAGCGCCCTCTTGCGGCGCGACTCGCTGTCCCTGCCCGTGGCCGCACCGGCCGCTGCACCTGCGGCGCCGCCGATGACCGAGCCCCAAACCGTCTTCCTCGTCTTGCGCTCGCCGGTGTAGGGGTCCGTGGTGCAGGACTGCAGTGCGAAAATGCCCAGCAAAACGATGGCCAAGAGAGATGAAGCCTTTTTCATGTTCCGTTCCTCCATACGCTTACATCACGTTCATACCAGCCTCGCGTAAGGACGAGGCGTCATGGATCGCTCCTGAAAAGACCCAGCATACTTAAATCTAAAATAATACCCTGATGATCCCTTTCAAGCAGGAGAAAAGACGGGATCAGTAAACGGGGTCGAGCCGGCAGCGCACGGGCAGGGCGAGCCGATGCCATGACGGCCCGCAGCGCATCCGCCCCCTGTTCCGGAGGGGATGGCAGGGAGAGCCGTGCGCCTGTGCCTCATGCTCAAAGGGGCATAAGGGGCAGGGGTCACGCCCTGGTGAGGTGGCGGTACTTGATGCGGTGGGGCTGGTCGGCCAACCTGCCGAGCCGCTTCTTCCGGTCCGCCTCGTAGTCGGAGTAGTTGCCCTCGAACCACACCACGGTGGAGTCGCCCTCGAAGGCCAGGATGTGCGTGGCGATGCGGTCGAGGAACCAGCGGTCGTGGCTGATGACCACGGCGCACCCGCCGAAGTGCTCCAGGGCCTCTTCCAGGGCGCGCATGGTGTTCACGTCGAGGTCGTTGGTGGGCTCGTCCAGGAGGAGCACGTTGGCGCCGTCCTTGAGCATGCAGGCCAGGTGGACGCGGTTGCGCTCGCCGCCCGAGATCAGGCTCACCTTCTTCTGCTGGTCAGTGCCCGAGAAGTTGAACCGGGCCACGTAGGCGCGGGAGTTCACCTCCCGCTTGCCCAGCGTGATGAGGTCGCGGCCGCCGGAAATGATCTCCCAGATGCTCTTTTCGGGGTCGAGGGTGTCGCGCTCCTGGTCCACGTAGGCGAGCTTCACGGTCTCGCCGATGCGGATGGAGCCCGAATCCGGGGTCTCCTGGCCGGTGATCATCCTGAACAGGGTGGTCTTGCCCGCGCCGTTGGGCCCGATGATGCCCACGATGCCGCCCGCGGGCAGGGAGAAGGTCAGGTTCTCGAACAGGATCCTCTCGCCGTAGGCCTTCGAGACGTTCTCGGCCTGGATGACCACGTTGCCCAGGCGGGGTCCGGGCGGGATGAAGATCTCGAGGTCCTTTTCGCCCTTCTCGTAGTCCTGGTTCAGCAGGTTCTCGTAGGCCGTGATGCGAGCCCTGCCCTTGGCGTGGCGGCCCTTGGGCGACATGTGGATCCACTCGAGCTCGCGCTGCAGGGTCTTCTGGCGCTCGGTCTCGGACTTCTCCTCCTGCTTCAGCCGGTTCTGCTTCTGTTCCAGCCAGGAGGAGTAGTTGCCCTTCCAGGGGATGCCGTGGCCCCGGTCGAGCTCCAGGATCCAGCCGGCCACGTTGTCCAGGAAGTACCGGTCATGGGTCACGGCGATGACCGTGCCCTCGTACTGCTGGAGGTGGTGCTCCAGCCAGGCCACGGTCTCGGCGTCGAGGTGGTTGGTGGGCTCGTCCAGGAGCAGGATGTCGGGCTTCTGGAGCAGGAGCCGGCACAGGGCCACCCGCCTCTTCTCGCCTCCGGACAGGACGTGTATGGGGGTGTCCGCCGGCGGGCAGCGCAGGGCGTCCATGGCCATGTCGAGCTTCGACTCGATATCCCAGGCGTCGGCATGATCGATCTTTTCCTGGAGCTCGCCCTGGCGCTCCATGAGGTCGTTCATCTCGTCGTCCGTCATGGGCTCGGCGAATTTCTCGGAAAGCGCGTTGTACTCCTTCACGAGGTCCACGATCTCCTGCAGGCCCTCTTCAACAACCTCCCTGACCGTCTTGCCGGGGTCGAGGGCGGGCTCCTGCTCGAGGAAGCCCAGGGTGTAGCCGGGGGAGAGCACGGCCTTGCCGTCGAACTCCTGGTCGACGCCCGCCATGATGCGCAGAAGGGAGCTCTTGCCCGATCCGTTCAGGCCCAGCACGCCGATCTTGGCGCCGTAGAAGTAGGACAGCGAGATGTCCCTCAGCACAGGCCTGGACTGGTAGGTCTTGCCAACCTTCATCATGGTGTAGATGATCTTTTCTCCGCCGTTGCTCATGAGAAAGCTCCTTTATCTGAATCAGAATCTACCGGGCTTGCACGCAAGGTTCTGAATGATGAGATGTTCCGGGGAAAGAGCCGCCACTGCATTCACAAACCGTTTCAATCGCCCACGCACCCACTGTATAATGATCTTCCGCTCATTTTGAAAGGGGAAAATTCCTGGGCGGACCGCACAAGGGGACGGATTTATTTTTCTGCATGTGCGCCTTCCGCGGAAAAATAAACCTGTCCCCTTTTTTGCTTTTTTACGCGCTAGTTCCTCCCGTAGATGCGCGGCCTCTTGAAGCGGAAGAAGTTGTCCTTCTCCTCCAGCGCGATGGTGTTCGCCTCGTTGCCGAAGTACTGCTGCCTGAGGGCATCGAGCCTTTCCTCGAGCTCAGCCCCCTGGTAGAGCTTCACGGCCTCGTCGCGCTTCTCCATGTACTGGTAGCCCACCTGCCAGCGCCGCTCGTTGTCGGCGTCGCGAGCGGCCATCCGCTCGACCTGCTCCTCCGAGCTGCCCATCTGCCTGCGGATGTCGCTGATGGCCTGCTGGCGCGCCTCGGGGCTCATGGCCTTGAGCTCGTCCTGCACGGAATCGATGCTGAAGAAGACCTTCGAGAGCAGCTCGGGCTGCTCGAGGATGAACGCCTCGGGAGAGTCCTTGTAGGTGGCGCGCAGGGCGCTCTCGTACACCTGGAACTTGTCCTCGATGCTCGTGCCGTCGTTCTCGCTCAGGGCTGCCAGCGTGTCCTGCATCTGGGCCTTCCTCGCCTCGGTGGCCAGCATGTCCCCGGACCAGATCTTGTCCGCGTCGTCGCCGAAGAGCTCTCTCCTCTTTTTCCACAGGGCAGCCGACCGCTCGGACGCCGACAGCCTCATGAGCATGTACTTGTTGTCCCCGAGCCAGCGGTTGTACTCGTCGAGCCTTGCCAGGGTGTCCATGATCTCGTCAGCCCGGTCGGGAAACGCCCGCTTGAGGATCGTGTAGAACACGGACCTGCCGTTTGCCGGACGGGAGCTCATGACGAAGTCCCTGATGCTGATGATGCCCGCCTGGGTGGCCTTCTCGCCGATGGTCTTCCCGTAGTACTTCCGGAACTCATTTACCATGTGATCGATGAAGGGGTCGTTCTCCACGAGGGGGATGCGCTCGTTTCCCGGCAGGCCGCGGCCGGGGGAAGCGACATCGGGGCCGGAGGGGAGGAAGAGATGGGAAAGGGCGATGACGCACACGATCGCCGCCACACCTGCAGCGGCAAGTGAGAGCTTCTTCTTGGTGTCCATGGTCCTGTTATCTCCAACAATGCACGGTCTATCAACAAGTTTTTATCACATGATCACAGGGATGCGTGCCTCGAGGTCATGGAGACGCGCGGGATGGGGACTGAAAGGTCCCGCGGGGGCAGGGGTGCGTGCCCCCGCGTGACCGGGCCGTCTACAGAAGGGGCTGGAGCTTGGCCCAGATCAGGCTTGCACACTTGTACGAGCCCGAATCGTTGGGATGGACGCCGTCAAAGACGATGTCCGAGTTCACGATGTAGGGCCGTGGGTCGATGAACACGCGGTAGTTGGGGGCTGCCGTAGCGTTGGCCACCGCCTGGGCGAGCTTCGTGTCGCCGTAGTCTACGGCCGGGATGAGCCCGGTGGATGCGAAGAGGCCGTTCTTCACCCGGTAGTAGCCCAGGTAGATGATGTTGTCCACGCCGTCGGTGCCCATCCGGTTCAGGAGGTTCACCACGTCGACGTACACGTCGTTGATGAGGTTCTTGCACGAGGAGGAGAGCCCGGATTCCCACCAGTCGACCTTGCAGTTGTAGGGGTCGAACAGGTTGGCCGGGATCAGGATGTCGTTGCCGCCCGCGTCCATGAAGATGGTGTTGATGTACGGATTGTCGGCCTTTGCATCGTCATACTGATCGGAGATGTGGCTGACCATGGAGCCCGACAGGGCGTACCGGCGGAAGGTCTGGCCCGACCAGGCGTGGAGGTAGTCCTGGATCTTGCCCGACAGGGCGAAGATGGAATCCCCCAGGTTCACGACGTCGTTGCGGCTCGCGTTCCTGATCTTCGAGACGCTGATCAGCGAGCAGCCGGTTGCAAAGATGAGTGCACATAACGCCAGGATACAAAGACTCTTCCCTAACTGAATGCCCTTCATTTCAAATCCTCCTCTTTTGTCATTATTTGCTGCGAACATCAGAACCGGTGGTGCCGAGGAGAAAACATCCGGGACATCTTCCCCTCATGGATTCAAATACAAGTGGTAATGGGGTGATGCATTATTTAATTTTGGCAATAAATATTATAAATCCCGCTTTATTGTCAAGGGATCTTCATTCAATATAGGAATATTCTTGATGATCCAAAAGCCGGGGAGATGGGTGGTCTGTGCAGCCTCAGTCAGGCGGAGAGCCTGTATAGGGGCTTGATCACCGCCCCCGACTTGCGCTAGAAAAGATGGTATGACTGCTTCCGGCCAATAGACTCGAAAGGGGATATGGGCGCATGAAGAAACGGCTGAAATTTTTCTTTTATCATTCGGTCCTGCCATACGTGGGGATCTCCCTCGTCAAGGCCCTGTCCTCGACCTACCGGCTCAGGCTCGTCGACCCGCACAACGAGCAGGACACCATTGACCGGGACGGCAGCATCATCTACGCATCATGGCACCAGCGGTTCTTCCCGGGCATCACGTTCTTCTCGTCACGCAGGCCCATCTCCATCCTCATCAGCCAGAGCCTCGACGGAGAGTTCATCTCCCACATCGTGCGCACCCTCGGGTGGCACCCGGTGAGGGGCTCGTCCTCGAAGGGCGGCAGCGAGGGCCTCCAGAAGCTCAAGGAGCTGGGCAGGAAGGGATACAGGATCGGCCACATCGTGGACGGCCCCAAGGGGCCTTTCGGCGTGGTGAAGCCGGGCCTGCTCCGGATAGCCCAGGTCTCGGGCAAGGCCATCGTCCCGACCATCACCTCCGGGGAGAGGAGATGGACCTTCAGGAGCTGGGACCGGTTCATGGTTCCCAAGCCGTTCTCCCGGGTGGTCATCAGGTTCGGCAGCCCCATCTACGTCCCGGCGGAGCTGGACGAGGAGGAGTTCGAGGGGACGCGGCAGCGTATCGAGGAGTGCATGAAGGAGCTCTACGTGGACACCGACCGCATCTGGGACGACCCCGCGAGGGCGGCCGCGATCTTTCAGGGGTAAGACCAAACCCGCCTCCCAGGGGCCGTTGAGTCCTGCCTTCCCTCCCGCCTTTATCGGGGTCGGGGTCGGTATCGGTATCAGGGTCGAAGAAAGTCGGTCCGCTCGATTTTCGTATCGACCCCGACCCCGAATGCATATCCTCCAACTCCCGTGCACAGGACAGCCCCTCCCTTGCGGGGAGGACCCGGATCGCACGGTGGTGCGCTATCTGACCGAACTCGTGATCATACCCATGACGTCGCTGAGGGTGCACTGGGGGCAGGGCAGCTCCACCGGCTCCACGTACTGGCTGGACATGTAGGGTCCGCCCGTGTCGAAGACCATCCGTTTTGGTTTGCCCCTGGCGCTGTCCCAGGGTTTCCATTCAGGGAGGCCGCTCCTGCGGGCATTGGGGTCCCCCGTTCTGGCGAACTGCGCATGGTAGCGCATCATGGCGCTGGAGAGCTTTTCCCTGCCCTTTTTGTTGGCCTCGCCCCAGGCGATGTGGGTGCAGCTCGAAGGCTCGGGGCAGAAGTTCCCGAACACGAAGGCGATGTCGAGGGCGTGCCCGGCCCCGAGCAGGAAGTCGAAGGGCTTTGGCTCCTCGTCCCAGGCGAACTTGTAGGCGTAAACGTCCTTCTGGTGCTTGGCGAGGATGCGCGCCACGCAGTCGACCCCATAGCTCTGGAACACCAACTGACCCGCGGAGGCCATGGTGTCGTACAGGGGGAGCAGGGGCCACAGGAGCGGGTTCAGGACGTCTCCAATGTCGAAGTCCGGGTGGTCGGGGTCGAACTCATCGAGGGCGAGCCACAGGGCCGACGGGTCGGTCATGAGGAAGGGGATGAAGAGCTTGAGCTCCTCGGAGGTGTTCCCGAGCATGATGGGAACGTGGTGGTAGTCGCCGTCCTTCAGGCACGCAAGGGGATTGCGCGGGATGACGCAGCCGTCGATGGACGAGGTGGAGATGGAGGCGCCCCTCTGCATCCTGTCGAGGAGCATGCCGAGCGGGCCACCGTTCTGGGGGCTGTAGAGGTCGTCGATGGACTTGGATTTCAGGTAGTCCCTCAGCCACGCGTTGCCCTTGGCCGCGATGAGGGCCTTCGCCCCGGTCGTGTCCTTCGCGTAGCCGTCCTGCTTGAGGAGCCGGTAGATGGTGAGCTCGGAGATCTTCTGGGCCTCGGCCATGGAAATGCCGGCAGGGGCCCCGCTCATGAGCACCGCCCGGTGGAACAGGCCTTCCGCCAGGGGAGACACCAGCAGGGTGTGGATGTTGAACGCCCCGGCGGACTGGCCGCACACCGTGACGTTCCCCGGGTCGCCCCCGAAGGAGGCTATGTTGTCCTGCACCCACCTCAGGGCCTGGATGATGTCGAGGAGTCCGTAGTTGCCAGAGTCGTCGAGCCTGTCCCCCGTGCACAGGGCCGGGTGGTAGAACCACCCCAGGTAGCCCAGACGGTAGTTCAGCGTCACGAAGACCATGTTCGACTGCGAGGCGAACCTGGCGCCGTTGTAGATGCTCAGGTCAGAGCGGCCGAAGATGTTGGCCCCGCCGTGGATGAAGATGTAGACGGGCAGGTCCGCCCTGGTGGTCCGGGGCCGCCAGACATTGAGGTACAGGCAGTCCTCCGAGCCTACCCTCACCCCCTTGCCGACGTAGCCTCCCATGGTCTCGAACCCTGTCTCGGTGAGGTAATTCCCATACTGGGCGCAGATGGAGCGGAAGCTCCCGCAGCCCAGGACGCCTCCCCACCTGTCAGGCGGCTGGGGGGCCCGCCACCTCAGGCTGCCCACAGGGGGCTTTGCGTAGGGGATCCCCCGCCACGACCAGGTGCAGTACTCGTCCTGTATGCCCTGCACTGCGCCATACAGGGTTTCCCTGACCAGCGGGTCTGAAGGTGTTGAGGCAAAGATTTTTCCCCACGGCGCGGCAACGGCTGACCCGATGACCAGCAGACCCAGCAGAAACGCTGCGAACGAACGATTCTTCCGGAACATTGTGACCTCCTTTGCGATCAAAACGGCACAATGAAATGCCGACAATCAATAATAAGAGTATAAATATAACCTCGCATGGGGAGAAAGCCAGGGAGAGGGCATCTCCCCATAATTCTGTTGCAAATTGCCCGGACGTGGGATAAGGCACTCTGCTGCGCGCACAACGGCAGGGAAGGAACGCTATGAAGCAGCTTGCACAGAACGAGCACATCAGGAACGTGGCCATCATCGCCCACGTCGACCATGGCAAGACCACCCTCGTGGATGCCATGTTCAGGCAGAGCGGGGTGTTCCGGGAGGGCCAGGAGGTAGCGAAAAGGGTCATGGACAAGCTCGACCTCGAGCGGGAGCGGGGCATCACCATCGCTGCCAAGAACTGCTCCGTGAGCTGGAGGGGGGTCAAGATCAACATCATCGACACCCCGGGCCACGCCGATTTCGGCGGCGAGGTGGAGCGGGCGCTGTCCATGGCCGACGGCGCGATCCTGCTGGTGGACGCCTCCGAGGGACCGCTGCCCCAGACGCGCTTCGTGCTCAAGAAGACCCTCGAGCTGGGCCTGAAGATCATTGTGGTGATCAACAAGATCGACCGCAGGGACGCCCGCACAGGCGAGGTGCTCAACGAGGTGTTCGACCTCTTCATCGACCTGGGCGCCAGCGAGGACCAGATCGAATTCCCCTGCTTCTACGCTGTGGGCCGCGAAGGGATCGCCATGAGATCGCCCCACGAGGACGCGAAGAACCTGCACGTTCTGTTCGACGCCATCCTGAACGAGATCCCGGCGCCCTCCTATGACCCGGACGAGCCCTTCCAGATGCTGGTGTCCGACCTCGACTACTCCGACTACCTGGGCAGACTGGCCATCGGCAGGATCTTCCACGGCAGGACCTTTTCCAACGAGTCGCTGGTGTGCATCAATGAGAAGGGAGAGCACCTGCCGCTCAAGGTGATCAAGCTCCAGGGTTACGAGGGCGTGGCCGTCCGGGAGATCGAAAGCGCCGAGGCGGGCGACATCGTGATGCTGGCCGGGATCGGGGACGTGACCATCGGCGACACCATCTGCACGGCAGCGGCGCCCAAGGCGCTCAAGAGGATCATCGTGGACGAGCCCACGGTATCCATGAAGATCATGGCCAATACCTCCCCCCTGGCCGGGACCGAGGGCGAGTACGTCCAGTCCACCAGGATCTTCGAGCGCCTGCAGAGGGAGACCCTGCGCAACGTGGCCATCAGGCTCGAGGTGCCCCAGGAGAAGGACTGCTTCATCCTCAAGGGCAGGGGCGAGTTCCAGCTCGCCATCATCATCGAGACCATGCGGCGGGAAGGTTTCGAGCTGTGCGTGGGCAGGCCCGAGGTGATCTGCCACGAGCAGGACGGCCGCATCCTCGAACCCATCGAGCACCTCTACGTGGACTGCCAGGAGGACTTCATCGGCATCGTCACGCAGAAGCTCGCGGTCCGCAAGGGCAGGATGATCAACTACACCAACTACGGCGCAGGCAGGGTGCGGGTCGAGTTCAGCATCCCCTCCCGGGGGCTGATCGGCTACCGGGACGAGTTCCTCACCGACACAAAGGGCACGGGCATCATGAGCTCGTACCTGCTGGGCCACGAAGAGCACCGGGGTGAATTCCCCACCCGCTTCACGGGCTCCATCGTGTCCGACCGGCGCGGCACCGCCGTGCCGTACGCCCTGTTCAACCTCGAGCCCAGGGGCAGGCTCTTCGTGGTGCCGGGCGACCCGGTCTACGAGGGCATGATCATCGGCGAGCACGCCAAGGAAAACGACATCGACGTGAACCCCACCAAGGTGAAGAAGCTGACCAACATGCGCGCGGCAGGCCGGGACGACAACGTGCTGCTCTCGCCCGTAACGCCCATGACCCTGGAGCGGGCCCTGCAGTTCATCAGGGAGGACGAGTTCGTGGAGGTCACCCCGAAGTCCATCAGGCTGAGAAAGTCAGAGCTCCTGGCGGGCAAGCGCCACACCATGAGCATCAATAAGAAGAAGGCGGGCTGAGGGAAGCAGGTCAAGGCAGAGGAAGCCGGAATCCGGGAGCCGGAAGAAGGAGCGGCCGTTCGGGCGCATCTTTTCTCATCACCAGGCATCGGTAAGCCGGATGCTCTTCCGGAAGCGGACCCGGGAGCAGAGGTCAGAGGGTTGCGCTGCTTTCGGCTGAGGGCTTTTCGTCTTCCAGGACGAAGAGGGCGGAGAAGCGGACGGCCTTCGAATAGGCCTCGAGCAGTTTGTCCACCTCCTCCATGAGCGGTTTTATCCCCGAGATGTCCGCATAGCCGAGGTCACGGGAGAGGATGAGGTAATAGCCCGCCTCTGCCAGGGAGCCCTGGGCGATGTTCATGAACCTCATCTTGTCGGCCTTGCCCTGCCGGCGGAACCCCTCGGCGATGTTGGCGGCAACGGACGTCGCCGCCCGCCTGAGCTGGTCCGCAAGCCCATGGGTCTCGGTTTTCGGGAACCTGCCCGTGATCCCATACACCTCGAGGACGAACTGATGTGCCTTCTGCCAGACGGGAAGATCTTCAAACGACTTGGGCGCGACTCTCATTCAAACCTCCGCATACGATAGCATTCAATGATATTTTCATTATCACATGAACGAATACAAGTAAAGGCGCATCCCGGGTCAGGACGACCCGGTTCCGTTTCTGCCTGTTGATCCGGCAGACAGGCCACTGAAAGCGGGATCCCGGCATGGGGCTGCATGTCGTCCACGGCAACAGGTGCCGGGTCAATGAAAAGAAAAAGGACCTCCCGAAGCGTCGGGAAATTCTTTTTTTAAGGGAGGAGTTCAGGTCGCCTGATGGGAAGTTTCTCCTGCCTTCATCGGGGTCGGGGTCGGTATCGGGGTCGAAGAGGAAAATCGGGATCGACCCCGATACCGACCTCGACCCCGAACGCTCCATCGGTGGCAGGGCTCGAGGGTGGGATGCCCCATCCTGCTACTCTTCGTGGATCACGTTTTTAATAATATAGCTTCCCGACTTCTCATCCAGCTCGAGCTCCAGGAGGCGGCGGTCTCTCGCTTCCTCCAGGAGGCGGCTGAAGGAGCGGAAGCCGTAGTAGCTCTCGGAGAAACCGGGCATGCGGCGGCGCAGGGCCTGCTTCACCATGGAGCCCCAGATCTTGTCTTCCTCGCCACGCTCCTTGATGAGGGCCTCCACCGTCTCCACCACGAAGTCGATGGCCTTCTGCTTCTTGTCCTCCTCCGAGGTCTCCTTTGGCTCCGCCTTTGCCTGCTCGCCCGCCTTGGGCTTCGGCAGCGGCCTGCGGCCCTTGGGCTTCTTGGACTCGCTCTCCCGGACGAGGTCGTCGTAGAAGATGAACTCGTCGCAGTTGGCAACCAGGAGGTCGGACGAGGAGTTCTTCACGCCCACGCCGATGACGATCTTGTCGTTTTCCCTGAGCTTGCTCACCAGGGGCGAGAAGTCGGAGTCGCCGGAGATGATCACGAAGGTGTCCACGTGCAGCTTGGTGTAGCAGAGGTCCAGCGCGTCGACCACCATGCGGATGTCCGCCGAGTTCTTGCCGGACTGCCTCACGTGGGGGATCTCGATGAGCTCGAAGGACGCCTCGTGCATCACCTGCTTGTAGTCCTTGTAGCGCTCCCAGTCGCAGTAGGCCTTCTTTACGATGATGCTCCCCTTGAGCAGCAGCCGCTCGAGCACCTTCTTCATGTCGAAATGGGCATACCGGGAGTCTCTCACTCCCAGGGCTATGTTCTCGAAGTCGCAGAACAAGGCCATGCTGTACGTTTTATCATGGACGGGCATGGATCTCTCCTCTCAAGGTGCTCCGAGGGCCCGGGAAGCCCCGGTCACCCCTCCTGCACATTCGCCGACCTTTTCCCGGATGCGGCATCGCCATTCAACCCCGGTTTTCGCATGCTGTCAAGCCGTGAAATCAGACGGATGCCATACCCCCGCTGTCCTGGCCCGGTTTCAGGGGGTGGTCGGCCAGGAACACGAGCACGTCCCTGGCCAGGAGCTCGGGGACTTCGAGGGCGGTCATGTGGCCCACGCCTTTGTACCTGATCAGCTTTGCCCCCGGTATCTCCCTGGCCATGAGCCTGCTCGACTCGACGAAGAGGTCGTCCTTTTCGCCGTAGACGACCAGGGTGGGGCAGGTTATCCTCCTCAATCCCTCGACCTTCGGGTCGGGGTCACGGTAGAACGAGCGGATGAACCGGGCGATGGTGGGACGGTCGTTCTGGCTCACCATCTCGAGGGCGAACCTCAAAAGCTCGTTCTTTTTGTCCGATTCCACGATGCCGCGGAAGAAGGGGCCGGGGATGACCCTCAGGGACGCGACCATCTGCGGCCAGTCGAACCTGATGAAGGTCTGGGCGAATTTATCGTGAAAGCGCCTGATCGACCCCTCTTCGGCGGGGATCACCGAGGTGGCCGATCCCGTGTTCGTGAGGATGAGGGAGGCGAAGCGCGACGAGTCCCTCATGGCGTAGCGCACCCCGGCGAATCCGCCGGTGGAGTGCGTCAGGAGGTGGAAGCGCTCAAGCCCCAGGTGGTCAGCCAAAGCGACGATGTCTTCTCCCACGGTGTCCACGTCGAAGCCGTCCGGCTCGCCCTCCACCACGGTGCGGCCGTGGCCGCGCATCTCCATGGGGATGAAGCGGCAGCTCCGGGAGAGCTTTCCTTCCACGAACTTCCAGTACAGCACGTTTTCGATGAGGCCGTGCACGGCTATGACCGGCTCGCCCTCGCCTTTGTCCTCGAAATAGATCCTCGCATTTCCCCGCGTGAAGAAAGCCATGGGGTGACCTCCTCATTCACATTCAAAAAGGGATGGCGCTTATTTCCCCTTTTTCTTCTTCTCCTTACCCTTGAGCATGTCGGCCAGCCCGGCAAAGGGGTTGTGGCCCATGGACGGACCCTGCTCCTCGGCGTGACCGTCATCCGGCCCTTCTCCCAGGTCCCTGCCGTGCTCGTGGTCGTGGCAGTAGACGCACAGGTGCTCCCAGTTGCTGCCGTCAGGGGGATTGTTGTTGTGATTGTGGTCCTTGTGGTGGACCGTGAGCTCCTTCAGGTTCCTGAGGGTGAAATGCCTGCCGCAGCGGGCGCACACCCAGGGGTGGATCTTCAGCGACTGCTCACGGTATCCCTGCATGCGCTCGGCATTGAGCTGGCGGGCCTTTGCCACGAACTGGTCGATCTCCTCCCTGCTCAATGCGGGGCTGCCGGGCTTGGGTTTGCCGTCGAAGCCCATTGTTCTCCTCCTTGACTGCTCTCGTTGGCGGCGCCGTGTCGCTGCCTGCAGGCAGGAGCCCCGGCGCCCGGATCACAGTATATAAATTTCCCATCCATCATTCCACATGATTCTGCCCCCGCGACGAGGGCGTTGCCGGGATTGTCAAACCTCCCCACGGTCTTATCATGTATTCTACCAGTCTCCAGTACGAGCGGGGGGAGAGAACAGTGCTGAACCGGACATCGTATTTTCTTATCTTAGCCGTTCTGACGGGGATACTCGGTGCCGTCGACATCCTCGGCACCGCGTCCCCTGCGGCCAGGATTCTCTGTGTCCTCTTTCTGGCCTTTTTCGCCATATCGTATCTCCTGGAGAAAAGGCCTCCCGTCACCTGAGCACAGGTGACAGATGGTTTTTCCGGCATAAAAATTTTTATTGACCCGGCGACTCTTGCCGTGAACGGTAAAAGGCACGGGCATCCCGCCCTTGAGCCCTGCCCACTGATGGAGCGTTCGGGGTCGGTATCGGGGTCGATCCTGATCTTTTCTTTTCGACCCCGATACCGACCCCGATGAAGACAGGAAAAACCCGGAGCCATGAGGAACTTCCCAGCAGGCACCCTGAACTCCTCCCTAAAAAAGCGATCTGTCTGCCGGATCGGCCGTTCAGGTGTCTTTCTGGCGCAGGACACACATCCGCCGCCTTTCCTTTCTTCTCCGGACCCTTGCCCGGGTTCGCGCGAAGTGGTATAGCTTCGGCAGAGATAAGCAGTATGAAAGACATCGGACCGCGCATCATCCTCCTGCTCATGGGCTTCTTCCTGCTGGCCGCCGGTCCGGTCTCGTCCTCTCCCCACGGCCACCACATATCGTGGAGCGTTTTTCACAAGGATGCCGAATACTTCCGGAAGGTGCAGGCCGATCCCCGCCGTCTGGTTGAGGAGTACTGCGAGGCCGAGTACAACGGCGTTCAGGACATCAGGCTGAAGATCGTGAAGGTCAGGCAGACGAAGACCGTCTCCGGCCGGTCCCCTGGTTCCGAATCCGGGGAAAGCGCCGGGAAGGTGCTCAATTTTTCGAGCGACCGCCTGATCGTGGTGGACTCCTACAAGATCAAGTCCGTCACCGTCGGGGAAGGTCGCGCCGAGGCCACCGTGGTGTACAGGAGGCTTGCCAGCTGCGGCGGCACGGACGGGAAAAGGTATGTGAAGGACCGGAGCAACCGCGACACGGTCAGGCTGCGTCTCGATTACGACGGCTCGTCCTGGTGGATCGTCGACCCCCCGCTGCCCAGGGTGTCCAAGTGGGCGCTCATCGAGTACTCCGAGCGGATCATCACGAGCATGAACCCGCTCGTGAAGTCCGGCAAGGCCTCGGAGGGGCAGAAAAAGTACTACACGGACAACAAGGACATCGTCACCTTCCTCAGGAGTCTCTGACCGCTCCTGGGGGAGATCCCCCGCCTCCCTGCATGCTCCGGGCCTGGACAGGTCGGCTGCCGCGTCCGGCCTTCATGCGATACTCCGTGGGTGTCTTGCCCGTGTGGCGCTTGAAGATCCTGTTGAAGCTCGCCTTGGAGTTGAATCCCGACGCAAAGGCGATGGCCAGGACGGTCATGCCGCCCTTGGCGAGCATGTCCTGTGCCTCCCGGACCCGGCACGAGTTGACGAGGCGGGTGAAGGTCGTATGGAGGCATGTGTTCAGGAATCTCGAGAGCTGGTAGGGCTCGATGCCCATCGCGTGGGCAAAGGACGCAAGGGAGAGGTCCTCGTTGAGGAACATCCGCTCCTGCTCGAGCACCCAGAGGACCCTCCTCCTCATGTCCTCTGCCTGGACAGGGGAAAGCTCCTGCCGGGCCCTCTTCGCCTCCGGCCTGGGAGGGGCCTGGTCCCCGCTGGTCCGCAGGCGGTGGAGCCGGAGGAGGTGCCGGGACTTCCTGATGATGTCCGTTGCCTGCATGGACAGGCAGATCTCCTCGAACATCAGATCCTGCTCGCGATCGGTATCCTGCATGCGGTCTTCCATACGGGCATCCCCATGGCTTGCTCTCTTGCACGTATAGTAACGTCCATCAGGGGGCAAGGCAAGGCCGTCAGGGCGTGCCCGCGTTGTCCATGACCTCGATGAAGCCCTCGATCCTGGTCCTGACACCCTCGGGATGATATCCTCTGGGGTCTGCGATGTCCATGTCCAGGGTGAGGAAGGGGAGGCCGAGCTTCGAGAAGGCGTCCCTGAGGAGCATGTGGGAGCTCTTCGAGGCGCGGCAGGCCGGTGTGGCGAACAGGAGGCCGCCGTCGATGCCGCAATCCCGGACAGTGTCCTCAAGGCCCTCGAGCCTCCTCGAGGTGGGGCCGACAAACGGGTTCTTCAGGCACTTCAGGGCAAGGCCTTCGAAGGGCCTGCTTTCGTCGATCTCGTCCCAGTAGACCCGCGCGGTCTCGCATGCCGCAACGCTCACCTGATGGCTCTTCAGGATGTCGAACAGGTTCGACCGGTACACCGGGATCCAGGCGAACCAGCAGATCCGGTGCCGCTCCGGCTTGAGCCTCCCGGACGCTCTCCTCGACTTCATGTCTTCCAGGAGCTGCGCGTGCAGCCTCTCCCCGCTCGGGCTCCCGTCAAAGAGCTGTCCGTTGATGGAGTAGCCGATGAAATCGTAGCCCTTCACTGCTACGGGCCGCTCCTTCATGAGCTCGAGGATCTCAAGCTTGAGCCTGCGTGAGCGGTTGGAGATCCTCACCGCCTCCTTGAGCCGGTCTTCGTCAAGCGTGCTGCCAGAAATGACGCCGATCCTGCGCGCCGCTTCCCTGAGCTGGCCTTCCACGTAGCGCACCGATTCCTTCGTGACCACGTGGGGCGTGTCCAGGAGGAAGGAATCCCTGCCCCAGAGGCGGGAGAGGATGTCGTTCGTCCTGGCCTTGCCGTCGCAGTAGAATGAAGTGGAGATGAGCAGGTCCGGGGTGGGGAGGCACGATGCGAACCATGTCCCGAGGCTTGTCCTGTGGAACGAGCAGATGTCCCCCGAGTATCCCCGCTCCTCCGCTTTTTCCATGAGGGGCAGTCCCTGGTCGGCTACGGCCAGCAGGCTTCCCGCTATCTCGAAATCGAAAGGCACCACGTCGAAGGAGGCCAGAATCTCCATGGGGAAGGCGTAGATGGAGGTGTAGACCACCTTCCGGCCGGGCTCGAACGCCTGGAGGAAGAGGTCTGCCCACTCACGGTACCACAGCCCCGTGAAGCTCATCCTGTCCTCGAGTCCGGCCTGGGCCATGTCCTTCATGCCCTGGAGCATGGTCTTGAGCATGGTTTTCCTCCTTTATCCCAGGGTTTCCAGGAAGGTCTCGACCTGTATCCGGGCCTTTTCGAGGTCTGACCAGCCGTAGTCGTTCTCCAGCACGAGCACCGGGATCCCCTTCTCCCGGAGGGCGTGCCGGAGCAGGGGGACCGAGTACCACATACAGTCGCAGTACTTGACTGGGGAGATAATCACCCCATGCGCCGCGGTGCTTCCGGCCAGGGACACGAGGCCCTCGATCTGGGCGCCGATGCCATCCATCCTCGAGCAGGCGGATTTGCGGAGATAGGCTTCCGCCAGAGACTTAAAGGGGTTGCCGGAGCCTTCCTGAACGTTCAGGTCCCAGGCCCTGATGCCGGTGCAGGTATCGAACGCCACGATCCGGGCGTGCTTCCCTTCGATGGCTGAAACCACCCCGGGTTCGTTCATGGCGGTGCCGGACAGGATGATCCGCAGCGAGCCGTCTCCCCCGCCGCCCTTTCCCGTCACCTGCTCCAGGGCCGATAGCCGCTCCTTCACCATGAGGTACTCCCGCTCGACGAGGAGGGGGAACACGTCAGTCCCTTTCAGGGAGGAGCCGGGGCGGGCCAGCTCCGAGAAGAGGCCCCTCATGGAGGAGCGCAGCCTGTTGCCTTCCCTGATGGCATGCTCGAGGCCGGCTCCGGTGACCTTCGCACCGGAGAGATCTTCTGCGAGCGACCCTGCGAGTCTTTCCAGCTCAGAGGCAAAATACCTGACCGAGTCGGGGCCCGACTTCCTGGGAATGTCCATGAACACGGGGCGGGGAGACCCTCCCGTGGACCCCCAGATGTCGCTGAGCCTGCGCATGCCGTCGCACGAGTTCGCCAGAACGATGCCGTGGGCTCCCGCGCATGCGCCCTCGAGGAGATCCGCAAGCAGGCTCCTGACATACGGGCAGGTGGCAGGGTGGATGAGACGGTCCCCTTCAGCGGGTCTTCCACCGGGGATCAGCCTCACGGGATCGAACCCCGCCGCCAGGATGATCTCCGGCGGTACATACGAGCAGGCATAGGCGATCCTGCCGGGTCTGCTGCCTTCCATATCCGCCTCCTTCCGGGAGTATGTCAGTATGGTACGGATCGATCGGGCCCCTGTCGCCTCATGTTCCGAACATGAGACCCGTATTGACAGGGTGTGGTGTCTCTGATATTTAACCAATCAGTTAAAACAATCGGTTGGATTCTCAGATCCGGTTCCCGGAGGGGCCATGTCGGACAGACGAGGTAACGGCAGCTCAACGGTCGACCGCATCCTTAAGGCGGCGCGTGACGTCTTTGCAGAAGAAGGGTTCGCAGGGGCGCGGGCGGACGTGATCGCCCGGAAGGCTGGGGTGAACAAGGCCGCCCTGTACTACCACATCGGCGACAAGAAGGCGCTCTACGCTCAAGTCATCCACGCCGTCATCGGGGCGGCTGCCCTGAGGCTCGCTCAAGGCATCGAAGGCGCGGCCACCCCGGAAGACAAGCTGAGGACCTACCTCAGGACGCTGAGCCAGACCTTTGACGAGAATCCCCAGATGCCCCGCATCATGATGCGGGAGCTGGCTTCCGGAGGGCAGAACCTGCCCGGGGTGTTCTTCGATGACCTCCTCGCCCTGTTCAAGACCTTAAGCGCCATCATCGAGGAAGGCCGGGCAGGAGGGGTGTTCGAGGAGACGCTCCCGTTCATGGTCCACTTCATGGCCATCGGCGCCACCGTGGTGTACAAAGTGATGCTCCCGGTGCTTCAGGCCGGCGGGCAGATCCCGGAGGAGCTGAGGAAGGGCATGGGCAGCGAGGTGTCGGGGCTGGCTGCCCGCGAGATAGAGAAGCTGATCCTGAAGGCGGTGCGGAAATGAGCGCGGCACCGCCATCGTCAACCCGGAGGGGAACGTGAAGAAACGCATTGTGGTCATCGTTTTTCTGGCTCTGCTGATCGGCGTGAGCGTCTTCGTGTACCTTGCCCAGCGCAGCGTGAGGAGCGGCGAGACGTATTATTCCGGTACGGTCGAGGCCACGGACTCGAGCCTGTCCTTCCAGGTGTCGGGCCACGTAAAGGAGGTTTACGCCACGGAGGGCAAGGCGGTGAAGCAGGGCCAGGTGCTCGCCCGGCTCGACGACTCGGAGCTGGCCGCACGCGTGGCACAGGCACAGGCGAGCCTGGAGAAGGCCATCGAGGCCAAGGCGCAGCTCGAGGTTCTCCTCGGGGTCTACCAGGGCTCGCTGCCCGCCGACGTGAAGCGGACAGAGGCGGCAGTCAAGGCCGCGCAGAGCACGCTCGACGATGCCAGGAAGAACGCGGACAGGTACGAGGAGCTCTTCAGCCGGGGGGTCGTGGCCGAGCGGGAGCGGGACGCCATCAGGCTGAACTACGACAATGCCCGGGCAAGGCTCGAAGAGGCGGAGGCCGCCAGGAAGCAGGCCAGGAGCAACCTCGGAAGGATCGACTCCACCAGGCGGGACATCCAGGCGGCCCAGGCCCAGATCGAGCTCGCACAGGCGAGCCTCGAGCAGGCGAGGATCCAGCTGGGCTATTCGAAGCTCATTGCCCCGTACGCGGGGATCATCACCTCCCGGAGCGTGGAGCCCGGCGAGGTGGTCTCCCCGGGCAGGGAGGCCTTCACGCTCTCGGACCTCTCGACGGTGGACCTGAAGATCTTCGTGGACGAGACAAGCATCGGCACCGTCAGGCCCGGCCAGAAGGTCAGGGTGACGGTGGATTCGTTCCCGGGCAGGTTCTTCATCGGCCACGTGGCATACATCTCGCCCGAGGCCGAGTTCACCCCCAAGTTCATCCAGACCGAGAAGGAGCGGGTGAAGCTCGTGTACCTGGTGAAGGTGTCCATCCCCAACCCGAAGCACGAGCTCAAGACAGGGATGCCTGCGGATGCCTACCTCAAGTGACCCCTTCATCGCGGTCAATGGAGTTTCCCTGAGCTTCGGCCAGACCCTGGCGGTGAGCGACGTGAGTCTCGGGGTGCCAAAGGGCAGCATCTTCGGCCTCGTGGGATCGGACGGCGCGGGCAAGTCCTCCCTGCTGAGGATGATCTCCACCATGGTGAAGCCGGACTCGGGCAGCATCATCATCGGCGGCGCGGACGTGGTGGCCGAACGGAGGAAGGTCAAGGGGCTCATCGGCTACATGCCCCAGCGCTTCGGCCTCTACACGGACCTGACCGTTGAGGAGAACATCGACTTCTTCATGGACATCTTCGGGGTCTCCGGCGCGGAGCGCATGGTGCGCAAGGAGAAATACCTGGGTTTCTCGAACCTCCTGCCCTATAAGGACCGCCTGGCCGGAAATCTCTCCGGCGGCATGAAGCAGAAGCTGGGGCTGGCCTGCGTGCTCGTCCACGAGCCCAGGGCGCTCATCCTGGACGAGCCCACCAACGGGGTGGACCCCGTGTCCCGGTCCGAGTTCTGGGACATCCTCATTGCCATGCGCGAAGGCGGCATGGCCATCGTGGTCTCCACCGCCTACCTCGACGAGGGTGAGAAGTGCGACGCCGTGGGGCTCATGCACAAGTCCCGCCTGCTGGGGGTGGCTACGCCCCAAGAGATCCGCGCGCAGTACGCAAGCCTCGAGGACGCCATGATCTCCCGCATTGAAGAGGTCGACCAGGAGCTTGTCCATGACACCTTCAAGCGATGACGCCATCCTCGTCAGAGGGCTCGAAAAGCGGTTCGGCTCGTTTACGGCCGTGAACAGGATCTCGTTTTCCGTGAAGAAGGGGGAGATCTTCGGCTTCCTGGGCAGCAACGGCAGCGGCAAGTCGACCACCATCCGCATGCTCTGCGGCATCATCACCCCCACGGGCGGGGAGGCGTGGGTGGCGGGGCACAGCATCCTCACCGAGCCCGAGGAGGTGAAGCACGCCATAGGGTACATGTCCCAGAAGTTCTCCCTCTACGAGGACCTCACCCCGTACGAGAACATCCGCTTCTTCCTTGGGCTCTACAGCGTTCCGAAACCGCAGTGGCGCGAGCGCACGGAGTGGGTTCTCGACATGACCCGGATAGGCGAGGTCAAGGACCGGCTCACCCGGGACCTGCCCCAGGGGTGGAGGCAGCGGCTCGCCCTTGGCTGCGCCATGCTCCACAGGCCCGAGATCCTCTTCCTGGACGAGCCCACCTCCGGGGTGGACCCCATCACCCGCAGGCATTTCTGGGACTTCATCGCCGAGCTGGCCGAAAGCGGCATGACCGTGTTCGTGACCACGCACTACATGGACGAGGCCAGGAACTGCGGCAGGATCGTCATGATCGACCTCGGAAACATCGTGGCCGAGGGGAGCCCCGGGGAGATCGTGGCCTCCGCGTGCCCGGGCGAGCCTGGAGCGGACCTGAACCGGGCCTTCATCACCCTCATGTCGAGGGGGCAGGGATGAGCCCCCGGAGGATAGGCGCCCTGGCGCGCAAGGAGTACTTCCACCTCCTGAGGGACCCCAGGAGCCTCATCCTGGCCTTCATCATCCCCTTGAGCCTCATCCTCCTGTTCGGCTACGCCTTGAGCCTCGACGTGGACAACGTGGAGACCGTGGTGGTGGATGGGGACCGCACGAACGCAAGCCGCGACCTCATCCGCCACCTCGCCGCCTCGAGGTATTTCCACGTCAGGGGGCATGCCCGGGACAGCCGGGAGGCGACGGCCGAGATCGACCACGGCAGGGCCTCCCTGGTCATCGTCATCCCGCCAGGGTTCTCCGGCGACCTGCGGTCGGACCGCACAGCCCCCCTCCAGGTCATCCTCGACGGGTCGGACCCCAACTTCGCGAACACCTCCCGGGGCTACGTCACGATGTTTATGGAAGGCTACAACCAGAGGCTGCTGCTGAGCTTCCTTGACCGCAACGGCATGGAGAAGATCAAGCCGCCTGTGGAGGGCCGCATCCGGGTGTGGTTCAACGAGGACCTCGAGAGCAGGAGGTTCATCATCCCGGGGCTCGTCGCCGTGATCATCATGATCGCAGGGGCCATCCTCACCTCCCTGGTCATTGCCCGGGAGTACGAGAACGGGACCATGGAGACCCTCAAGTCGCTGCCCATCACGGCCTTCGACCTCATCATGGGCAAGTCGATCCCCTATTTCTTCATCGCCATGAGCAACGTGCTCATCTCGGTGCTTCTGGGGCAGCTCCTCTTCGGCATCGTGATGAAGGCGGGCTTCTGGCTCATGATCCTGTCCAGCTCGCTCTACATCCTCGTGGCCCTGGCGCTGGGCCTGCTCATCTCCATCGTCACGAAATCCCAGCTCCTGGCCAACCAGGGGGCCATCCTCATCACCTACCTGCCGTCGCTGCTGCTCTCGGACTTCGTGTTCCCCATCTCGACCATGCCGGTGGTGCTCCAGGGGCTGACCTACGTCGTGCCGGCCAGGTACTACATCGAGATCCTCAACGGCATCTACCTCAAGGGTCTGGGCTTCCACGACCTGTGGCAGGGCCTCGCGGTGATGTCGTTCATGTTCGTGCTCCTGGCCGTGCAGTGCGTGCGCCTGCTCAGGAAGGAGGGCCTGTGAACTGGGTCAGGATCGCCGAGCTGGTGCGCAAGGAGTTCATCATCCTCTTCAGGGATTCCCGGAACCGGCGCGTGCTCATCATCGCGCCCATCATCCAGATCCTCGTCTTCGGCTACGTGGTGAACTACGACATCAGGGACGTGCGGGTCGCGGTCATGGACCAGGACCGCACCCGGGACAGCCGCGCGCTCGTGGAAGCCTTCGAGGGAGGCGGCATCTTCCGCGTCACCCACTATCCCCAAACCCAGGACGAGCTCGAAGGCCTGCTGCTCGACGGCAGGGTGGACCTCGCCCTGAAGATACCCCCCAATGCGAGCGCGCGCATGCGGCAGGGCGAAACGGCGCCGGTACAGATCCTGGCGGACGGGAGAATGAGCAACATGGCATCCGTCAGGATCTCGTACACGATGTTCATGCTGGACAGGTTCAACCGGCAGATGATCAGGGAGCTCAAGGGGGTCGACCTCGACTACGGCTCCATCGATGCCCGCATCAGGACCTGGTACAACCCCAACATGGACAGCCAGAACTTCTTCGTGCCGGCCATCGTGGCCTTCGTGGTCATGCTCATCTCGCTGCTGCTCACCTCCATTGCGGTCATCAGGGAGCGCGAACAGGGCACCATGGAGCAGCTCGTGGTCTCGCCCATCAGGCCCGCCGAGCTCATCTGCGGCAAGACCATCCCCTACATCGTCATCTCCGTGGTCCAGATGGTGGGCATCACCATCCTCGCCAAGTACTGGTTCAGCGTGCCCATTGCCGGGAGCCTGGCGCTCATGTTCGCCGCCACCTGCGTCTTCCTCCTGAGCACGCTCGGGGTGGGACTCTTCATCTCCACCGTGTCCTCTACCCAGCAGCAGGCCATGATGACGACCTTCTTCTTCATCCTGCCGTTCTTCATGCTCTCGGGCTTCGTGTTCCCCATCGCCAACATGCCCGTCGTGGTCCAGTGGCTCACGTACCTGAACCCTTTGCGCTACTTCCTGGTGATCCTGAGGGGAATCTTTCTCAAGGGGGTGGGCTTCGAGGTCCTGTGGCCCCAGTTCCTGGGGCTGGCGATCCTGGGGGCACTCCTGTTCGCCGGTGCGGTGAGCAGGTTCAGCAAGCGGCTCGACTAGGCCTGCCGGGTTCTTCAGTCCTTGAACCAGGGGCTGTAGCGTATGGCGCCGGCGAGCCAGATCATGGCCGCGCCGATGAGGAGCAGGGTGATGGAGAGCGGGGAGGGCTCCCCTGTGGTGACGGTCGCGAGGTCCATGGCGGAGCGGTCGAAGGCATACGGGCTGCCCGGGTCTGCCGGGAACACGGCCGCCCATGTGCTGCTGCTGGTTTCCACTGCTATGCAGGCGGTCTCCCGTGGGGCGGTCAGGACGTCGAATCCGGGGGATACTTCGCTGATGGGTGCTGCCTGGAGACCTGCGGAGGTCAGGGTGCAGAAGGCGAGCACCGTGAAAGCGCGCATCAGTCTTTTTATCAGCTCCCTGGACATATCGCCCGGTTATCACTTCATGCTGGAAATGACAAGCAGGATTATCAGAATAATGTATTTTAACAAAAGAACAGAAAAAAGCAGAAACACAGTGTTGTCATTCATAATGACAGATGATAAAATGATAACATCTTGATTTCATGAAGGGAGGAGAGCTTATGGCAAAATCGGCAGATACTAAAAAAGAAGTCAAAAAGAAACCCCTGAAGACGGCAAAAGAGAAGAAGGCGGCTAAGGCGGAAAAGAAAAAGGCGAAGTAGAGAACCCTTGATCAGGGGGGACGCCATATGCGCTCCGGCCCCGTTCCCATGGCCTGCGGGCGGGACAGGTATGGCGCCCCCCTGATTGCATGACCTTAAGGGGATGGGAAAGCCCTTGCCCGCAGGAGACCGCCGAGCCATTCCCCGATGCCCTGAATTGGCTTGACAGGCCTGAACCCCTTCCTGTAGTTCCTTCGTAAAGATCGGCTGTTGCAGGGTCCCGATCCTCGTTCAAGCCCGTATGAGAGGAGTTTCCCTATGAACATCGTTGTCTCCGGATCCCTGGCGTATGACAGGATCATGGATTTCCCGGGGTACTTTGCCGAGCACATCCTGCCCGAAAAGATCCACGTCCTGAACGTCTGCTTCCAGGTGGACGGCATGAAGGAGAAGTTCGGGGGGACGGCGGGCAACATCGCCTATTCGCTCAAGCTCATGGGCGAGGACCCCATCATCTCCGCGTGCATCGGCCACGACTACCACCGCTACCTCGAGTGGCTCGGGAAGAACGGCATCTCCACCGAGGCCATACGGGTGGTGGAGGAAGACTTCACGGCCTGCGCCTACATCACCACCGACCGGGCCGACAACCAGATCACCGGCTTCAACCCGGGCGCCATGAGGTACTCCTCCAACCTGGACTTCAGCAGGCTCGACCCGAAGGACACGATCCTCATCGTCTCCCCCGGGAACCTCGAGGACATGATCACCTATCCCCGCAAGTGCAGGGAGAAGGGCATCAGCTACATCTTCGACCCGGGCCAGTCGCTCCCCATGCTCGGGCCCGACGACCTGATCGAGGCCATCGACGGCTGCACCATCCTCATCACGAACGACTACGAGCTGGACCTCATCATGAGCAAGACCGGCCTCGACAAGAAGGCCCTGCTCGAACGCGCGCAGACCGTCATCACGACCTTGGGAGAGCTGGGCTCGATGGTCTCCACCCGCGACGGCGACGTCCGCGTCCCCATCGGGAAGACCAGGCAGGTGGTGGACCCCACCGGCGCCGGGGACTCCTTCCGGGGAGGGCTCCTGAGCGGACTCGTGAAGGGCAAGGCCATCGACGAGTGCGCCAGGATGGGGAGCGTGTGCGCATCGTTCTCCGTGGAGTGCTACGGCACCCAGGCGTACGGGTTCACCATCGAGGAGTTCAACGAGCGGCTCTGCTGCCTGGGCTCGTGACAGATCCCTCCATGGAGCACGGCAGGATCGATACCCTCTACCTCCTCATCACGGCGGTGGTCTCGTTCTTCGTGACCATCGCCATCGTATACCTGATGGACATCGTCAGGCCGGGGCTCATCCACTCGAAGGCGGGCACCAGCGTCTTCATCTACATCGGGGTCTTCTCCGCCAATCTCATCATCGATGCCCTGCACCGCAGGGTCGAGAAAAAGCGGAGGATGTAGCCCCCTCCCGGACCGCCCGCGCCGGGCCGGAAAAAAGTTGTCCCCGGAACACCCCTCGAGCACGCCTGAAACCCCTGCTCTGCCCAAGTTTCGTCTCTGTTGAGAATGTTCCCGCACACCGTAGAATGAACACCTATACACAACCGGACAAAGGAGGCCAGAGCAATGGAAATGAGAAGACGAATGCCGGACGACATCAGGGCTGACGTGTCCTCCCAGCTCTTCTGGGACAGCAGCCTCGACTCGGCGGACATCAACGTCGAGGTGGAGGAGGACAAGGTGGTGCTGACGGGGAGCGTCCCCTCGTACGCCGACCGGTGGGAGGCCGAGGTCGATGCCTTCTCCATCCCGGGGGTGAAGGCCGTGGACAACCGCATCGAGGTCAGGCCCATGATCTCCCCGGCGCCCAGCGACAGGGACCTGGCCACCAGGGTCGCCAACGTGCTGGACTGGAACCCGATCATCGATGCGACCGGGATATCGGTGTCGGTGACGGGAGGGGTGGTGACGCTGTCGGGCCGCGTGGACTCGTTCTGGCAGAAGAAAAGGGCCCGCCGCATCGCCGCGAACGTCTCGGGGGTTGTGGACGTAGTTGACGACCTCAGGGTCGTACCGCTGGAGGAGATCCCGGACGAAGACATCAGGAACGACATATTGAGCGCCCTCGAGCGCTCCTACATCGATGCCTCCGACGTGGAGGTCTTCGTGGACGGCTGTGTCGTCATCCTCAAGGGGACGGTCTACGGGTACACCGACTACCGGGCCGCAGAGAGCATCGCAGCCTTCACCAACGGGGTCTGCGATGTCCGCAACCAGCTCACCATCGCATGAGCCCTTCTGCGTGAGGACGGCCCGGTGACGCCGGGCGGGGGAGGAGGCATGGAGATCAGCGCCTACGGCTTTCTCTCGGACTGCCAGTCCGCGGCCCTGGTGAGCCGGGACGGGTCCGTGGACTGGTACTGCACCCCCCGCTTCGACAAGCCATCGGTCTTTGCCCGACTGCTGGACCCCAAGGCAGGCCACTGGTCCATCAGGCCTGCGGTGGGCTTCACGGTCGAGCGGGGCTATGAGGGCTATTCCCTCGTGCTCGTGAGCGTGTTCAAAACCGCCACCGGCACGGTTTCCCTCACGGACGCCCTCATGCTCGAGCCGGGCTCGCGGGAGCACGCCATAGGCAGGAGCGTGCCGCATGTGCTCCTGAGGAGCGTAAAGGGCCTGGGCGGATCCGTGGACATGGAGATGGAGTTTTTCCCGCGGTTCGAGTACGGGCTGACGCACCCCGAATTCAGCCGGGCCGACGGGGGATGGGACGTCCGGGGCGGGCCGGCTGGCCTCGAGCTGAGGAGCCAGGTGGAGATGCAATGCCTAGACGGCGGCATCCGGGCCAGGTTCCGGGTGAGCGAGGGGCAGTCGGTCACATTCGACCTCGCCTACACCGGGAGCTACTGCGGCTCGCCCGCAGGCCCCATCGACGTGGATGCGGCGCTTCGGGACACGGCTGCAGGCTGGCACTCCTGGATGGAGGCCCACCAGGGCTACCAGGGACTGTACCGCGAGGAGGTGTGGCGCAGCGCCATCGTGCTCCAGGGACTGACCTACCAGCCCAGCGGCGCCGTGGTGGCCGCGCCCACGACCTCGCTCCCGGAGATCATGGGCGGGACGTGGAACTGGGACTACCGCTACGCATGGCTCAGGGACGCGAGCCTGGTCATGAACGCCCTGTGGGTGGGCGCCTGCCCCGACGAGCCCGAGCGCTTCTTCTCCTGGATCGACCGGTGCGGCAGGGGGCCGGGACGGGAGGAGGTGCAGATCATGTTCGGCGTGGAGGGCGAGCGGGACCTCACCGAGCATTTCCTCGAGAACCTCGGCGGCTTCGGCAGCAGCCGGCCCGTGAGGATCGGCAACGATGCCTGGAAGCAGAAGCAGCTCGATGTCCTGGGCGAGGTGCTCGACGCCGCCTGGATGCTCAGGGAGAAGCTGAACCCCATGGCGGAGACTACGCGCTCCTTCCTCGCCTCCCTGGCGGAGAGGGCCTCCACGAGCTGGCTGGAGCCGGACAGGGGGATGTGGGAGCTCAGGGACCGGGAGCGTCACTACCTCTCGTCGAAGCTCATGTGCTGGGTCGCCCTGGACAGGGCCGTGAAGCTCGGCCTCGGGGTGCCGGACGAGGAGCGTCAGCGGTGGGCGGCCTACCGCGACGAGATCCGCAGCGCCATCCTCGACCAGGGGTGGAGCAGCAAAGCCGGCGCGTTCACGGGGGCGTTCGGGTCGGACGTCCTCGACGCCTCGGTGCTCCTCATGCCCATCACGGGCTTTCTGTCCGCCAAGGAGCCCCGGATGAAGGCCACCATCGAGGCCATCGACAAGGGACTGGGCGAAGACGGCCTCATCCGCAGGTTTCCGGGCGAGCCGGGTGGGTTCGTCCTGTGCTCCTACTGGATGGCCCAGTGCCTCGCCCTGGCCGGCGAGCAGGGGCGGGCCAGGGAGCGGTTCGAGAGCGTCACCGCCCGGGCCAACGACCTGGGCCTGCTCTCCGAGGAGATCGATCCCGCGACCTCGTCCATGCTGGGCAATTTCCCCCAGGCGTTCTCGCACATCGGGCTCATCAACACGGCCTGGAGCCTGACTGTCGCCGAGGCCTGAAGCCTGAGGCCCTTTCTGCTTGAGAATGGGTGCGGAGCACTTACCATGGAGATACTATACAAGGTCATTTCGCGGCCAGGGGGTCCAGTCATGGCACGGACGGAGCGAAGGAGATCCGAGGATATCAGGGCCGACGTTTCCTCCCAGCTTTTCTGGGACAACCGGATCGACGACTCGAACATCGACGTCGACGTGACGGAGGGGCGCGTCATCCTCTCCGGGACCGTGCCCTCCTACTCGGACAGGTGGCAGGCGGAAGAAGACGCCTACTCCATCTCCGGGGTCAGGTACGTGGACAACCGCCTCAGGGTGAGCCCCACCACCTTCCCGGTGCCCAATGACACGGAGATCGCCTCGAACATCCGCAACGTCCTCGAATGGAACCCCACCATTGATTCCTCGGGGATCGACGTGTCGGTGAGCGACGGCGTCGTGACGCTGTCCGGAGCGGTGGACTCCTACTGGCAGAAGACCCGGGCAGGGTATCTCGTGGCAAACGTGAGCGGGGTCACCGACGTGATCAACCTCCTCAGGGTGGAGCCCATCGAGAAGGTAACGGACGAGGACCTCCGGAAGAACATCCTGACCACCCTGGCCAGGAACACCTTCATCGACGCCGACCGGATCGATGTCCAGGTGGATGGAGGTGTGGTGACCCTGGCCGGCACCGTGGACGACTACCTCGCCTACCGCACGGCCGAGGACATTGCCAGGTATACGAGCGGTGTCATCGACGTGCACAACAGCCTCGTCATAGCCTGATCCTCCTTCGCCAAGGCTTCGGAGGAGAGAAGGGGGTGTCTCGATGAATGTCAAGGAATGCGTCGTAAGTCTCGAGGGAAAGGTGGGCCTGATCTTCGGCATCGCCAACGAGGACAGCATCGCCTACGGGGTGGCGAAGGTCTGCCGCGATGCAGGGGCAGAGGTGGGCGTGACCTATCTGAACGAAAAGGCCGAGCCCTACGTGAGACCGCTTGCGGAAGGGCTCCAGAGCGCCTTCATCATGCCCATGGACGTCCAGCAGCCCGGCCAGCTCGAGGCCGTGTTCGAGCAGGCGAAAAGGCAGTGGGGACGGCTCGATTTCCTCCTGCACGCACTGGCCTATGCCCCGCTGAAGGACCTGAGGGGCCGGCTGGTGGACTGCTCCCAGGAAGGGTGGAACATCGCCATGGACATCTCGGTCCACTCCTTCATCCGCATGGCAAGGCTCGCCGAGCCCCTGATGCTGGGCGGGGGGAGCCTCGTCACCCTGAGCTACCTGGGCGGAGAGCGGGTGATCAGGGGCTACAAGATGATGGGGCCGGTGAAGGCGGCCCTCCAGCAGACCACCGAGTACCTGGCGGCCGAGCTGGGCGGCAAGGGCATCCGCGTGCACACCATATCGCCGGGACCCATCCTGACCCGGGCCGCCACCGGCCTGGCGGAGTTCGAAAGCCTCCTGCGGGAGGTATACTCCCGGGCCCCGGAGAACATCCCGGTGACCATCGAAGACGTGGGCTTCCTGGCCGCCTACCTCTTCAGCGACCGGTCGAAGTCAATGACCGGCAACCTCATCTACATCGATTCCGGGTTCAACATCATGGGAGACTAGGGACCACTGCTCAAAGGAGGGAAGGATCATGGCAGGGAAGGAAACGAGGGGCCCGGAGGTGATCCGGAGGGACGTGTACGCCCAGCTCTCCTGGGACAACCGCATCGACGAATCGAACATCACGGTGGAGGTGGCCGACAGCCGGGTGATCCTGAGCGGAACGGTGCCCACGTATCCGAACCTCATGCAGGCCGAGCGCGACGCCTATGAGATCCCTGGAGTGAAGTCCGTGGAGAACCGCCTGCGGGTGCTGTTCCCCACCACGTATCCGACGCCCGGTGACGCCCGGATCGAAGGGAACATCAGGGCGCTGCTGGAAACCAACCCCGCCATCGATGCGCGCAACATCAGGGTGTCCTCCCTGAACAACGTGGTCACCCTCACGGGCTCGGTGGCCACGGACTGGCAGAAGGGCAGGGCAGGGTACATCGCGGTCAACGTCGAAGGGGTCCTTGAGCTCAGAAACGAGCTGAGGGTGGTCCCCCGGGGGGCCAGGGCGGACGTGGACATCGAGAAAGACATCGAAGACTCCCTTGCCAGGAACGCCTTCATACGGCCCGGCCACGTGCGGGTGGAGGTGAGGAGCGGCGCCGTGGTCCTGAGCGGCACCGTGGACGACTACCAGGAATACCGCACGGCTGAGAGGATCGCCAGCCACACGAACGGCGTGGTGGGGGTGACCAACAGCCTGGCCATCCGGTAGCGGCCCGCCCCCGGTTCTGGAAGCCCCACTCCCTGCGGGACAGCCGAACAGAATGAGGCAGTCGGACGGGTTTCTCCTTTAGAAGTTCTCGTCCCACTTCCAGTACAGCATCACACCCCACGTGTTCGTAGGGCTGGCGGGGGATTACATCTACATCCGCGCCGACGGAGACATGCACCACTATGCCCCTGTGACCCTCGTCATACATGGAGGCGATGGCGGCCCGCACGGATTTATATTACCCGGTTACCGGTTGTCGCTCGACGAGGAGGTCAAGAGCGAGGAGTCCTGCTTTGTGATCAACCTGGGCTACCGGTTCGGGACAAAGTAGGGGATCAGAGCACCTTCTGCAGGAAGGCCCGTATCCTCGGGTGCTCCATGGTCTCGGAGAACAGGTCTTCGGGGTGCCCCTCGAAGATGAACTTCCCGTTGTCCATGAAGATGACGCGGTCGCCGATCTCCCGGGCGAAGCCCATCTGGTGGGTGACGATGACCATGGTGATGCCCTCCTCTGCCAGGCCCTTGATGGTGTAGAAGACCTCGCCCACGAGCTCGGGGTCCAGCGCCGAGGTGGGCTCGTCGAAGAGCATGAGCTTGGGCCGCATGGCCAGCGCCCGGGCGATGGCCACCCGCTGCTTCTGGCCGCCCGACAGGAAGGCGGGGTACACGTCCTTCTTGTCCGTGAGGCCCACCTTGGCCAGCAGGTCCAGCGCGAGCTTCCTCACGTCCTCCCGGGGCTCCTTTTTCACAGTGACCGGCCCCTCCATGACGTTCTGGAGCACGGTCATGTGGGGGAAGAGGTGGAAGTGCTGGAAGACCATGCCGATCTCGCTCCTGAGCTCGCAGATGACGTGGGGCTTCTCCATCACGAGCCTGCCCTTCTTGTCGGTGCGGTAGCCCACGGGCCTGCCTTCCATGAGGATCTTTCCTGCGTCCATCTTTTCGAGGAAGTTGATCATCCGCAGGAGGGTGGTCTTGCCCGAACCCGATGGGCCGATGATGACGATCCTCTGCCCCTTCTCGATGTCGAGGTCCACGTGGTCGACGGCGGTGAGGCTGCCGTAGCGCTTGACGACTCCCTGCAGTTCTATCATCGGTTCTCGTATACCCCCAGCCGGTCCTCGATCTTACGGAAGGTGACCGTGAAGATGCTCGTGAGGATCAGGTAGATGATGGCCGCCTGGGCCAGGATGTAGATGTTGAACGTGGCGGAGAAGATCTGGTTCGCGGCCCGCATGAGCTCCACCATGGCGATGGTGGACACGAGCGCGGTGTCCTTGATGAGCGCGATGAACTCGTTGCCCACGGGCGGCACGAGCCTCTTGTAGGTCTGGGGCACGATGATCCTGCGCATGGCCTGCCAGTAGCTCATGCCGATGGCCTTGGCGGCCTCCATCTGGCCCGAGTCGATGCTCTCGATGGCGCCGCGCATGATCTCGGCCAGGTAGGCGGAGTAGTTCAGCCCCAGGCCCAGCACGGCCGCGGTGAACGGGTCGAGCACGATGCCCATCGAGGGCAGGCCGTAGTAGATGAAGAAGAGCTGCAGCAGCAGCGGCGTGCCCCGGAAGATCCAGATGTAGAACCAGAAGACCGAGGAGATCAGCCGGTTCCTGCTGATCCTGCCGAGCGCGACGAAGAGCCCTCCTATGGGAGAGATGGCCATGGTGATGAACACCAGGAGCAGGGTCATGGAGGTGGCCTTCACCAGGGTGGGGAAGAAGGTCTTCATGTCCTTGAGGAACCGGAGCCACTCCGGGGTCTGGGCGATCTGGGCCTGGCCGAGCATGTTCTTGGCCTCGAGGTTGTCCGGGAGCACCGCGAGGACCTCCCGGCACAGGCGCGCGCTCGACGCGAAGTCCTTCAGGCTGTAGTGGATCTTGGCTGCGTTGATGTGGGCCTGGACGAAGATGCCGGCATCCTCCCCCGGAGGCGGTGGTGGGATCTGATCGAACACGGCGGCCGCCTCGGCCAGCCTGTCATCCTGGACGAGCTTCGTTCCGCGGGCCAGCAGCTCGTACTGGTCCGGCTGTGCTGCATCTGCCTGGCTGAAGCTGACGAAGAGGAAGGCGAGCAGGAGGCCCAGTGCGCTGAAAAGCGCACCGGGCCGGTTTGTGCATGAGACGCTACTTCTTGGTCGTGATGTCATCCCCGAACCACTTGATGGAAATCTTCTTCATGGTGCCGTCTTTGAACATGCCGTCCAGCGTCTTCTGGATCTGCTCCTTGAGCGCCACGTCCTCTTTCCTGATGCCGATGCCGATGGGCTCGGAGAGGAGGGACTCCTTGAACACGACGTACTCGCCGGGCTTCTGGGAGAGGTAGTAGCGGCCCACCAGCTCGTCCACCGCCAGGGCGTCGATCCTGCCGATCTTGAGGTCCATGAACGCCTCGGTGTTCTTGTCGTACTTCTTGATCTCCTTGAACTTCTTGTTCAGCTTGGCCAGCGCCTCCTCGGAGGTGGAGCCCAGCTGCACGCCCACGACCGTGGACTCGCCGAGGTCCTTGAGGGCCTTGATCTTCTTGTTGCCCGCCTTCACCACGATGACCTGCTTCTCCATGATGTAGGGCTTCGTGAAGGCGATCTCCTTCTCGCGCTCGGCCGTGATGGACATGCCGGACCACACGATGTCGAACTTCTTGGACTTGAGCGACAGGACAACGGTGTCCCACGGGGTGGGCAGGTGCTCGATCTTGATGCCCAGCCTCTTGCCCAGCTCCCTCGATGCGTCGATGTCGAAGCCCACGAGCTCGTTCTTGTCGTTGCGGAACTCCATGGGGGGGAAGGCGTCGTCGATGCCGATGACGAGCTTGCCCGCCTTCTTCACGTCGTCCCACGAGGTGTCTGCGGCGAAGGTGCTCGAAGCAAGGGTGATCCCTAAAACGATCAGGCCTAGAATCAACAGGTGTTTCTTCATGATATGCTCCCCCTCGATTTTTTATTGAGGAATTTCCCCGGCTATTTAAGCACAAATGCCGCCGGGAACAAACAACAAAGGTGTCTTGATGGGGAAGATCCCCGGAGAATGGCTCTGGGGGATATTTTCAAGGGGCCCTCCATGACGGGTGGAAGCCGGGCCAACCCGTTCTTGGGTCGGCCCGGCGGGGCGTTATCATAAGGATTAGACCCCGCTCCAGGAGGGGGACCACCCACAGGGAGGATGAGATGGAAGCAGGAATGATTCCCGCCGTTCGCATCGGCGCGCTGGCAACCGGCGCGTTCGCCACCGGGGCCCGGGCCATGGGTGTGCTCGCCGTGGGCGCCCTGGCCATCGGTGTGCTGAGCATCGGCCTGCTCAAGGTCAGGAAGATGAGGATCAGGTCGCTGGTCATCGACGAGCTCACCGTGGGCAGGCTCACGGTGAGGGAAGGGCCGGGGAGCATGGAGCCGCCCGTAGGGTAGGAAAGTCTCCCCAGGCCTTTCCTCCTTCCATCGGGGTCGGAGTCGGTATCGGTATCGGGGTCGAAAAGGAGAATCGGGATCGACCCCGACCCCGACCCCGAGCGCATCGCGCCCCATCGGAAGCCCAGGCAGGGGAAGAACGCAAGCAGCCATGCCATCGAGTCTTTGCGCATCCTTGAGAAGAGCGCCCTCTGCACTTAGAATGAGAATAGTGACACCACCGATCGCTTCGGAAGGGAGGTCCCATGGCTGAAGGCTCGGAGAGGAAGCCGGAAGAGATCAGGCAGGAGGTCTATTCCCAGCTCGTCTGGGATACCCGCGTCAACGCCTCGGACATCGACGTGGAAGTGAAGGACGGCAAGGTCATCCTGAAGGGCCTGGTGCCCAGCTACCTCGATGTGTGGGAAGCGGAGGACGACGCCTATGCCATCGAGGGCGTGAGGTACGTGGAGAACCGCCTCAAGGTCAGCCCGCCCCCGCACTTCCCGGTCCCCGGCGACCCGGAGATCGCCTCCAAGGTGCGCAGCCTCCTGGAGTGGAACCCGAATATCGACGCCCGGGGCATCGATATCTCCGTTGACAGGGGCCTGGTCACCCTCATGGGCACCGTGGAGTCCATCTGGCAGAAGCACAGCGCCGGCCGCATCGCCGAGGACGTGGCCGGGGTCGTGGGGGTGAACAACGAGATCAGTGTGGAGCCGTCCGTCGCGGTCACGGACGAGGACATCCGGACCGACATCATCGGCACGCTCGTGCGGAACTCCTTCATCGACGCGGGCATGGTGAACGTGCACGTGAAGCACTGCGTGGTGACCCTGAGCGGCACGGTCCATGACTACTACGCCTACCGCACGGCCGAGGAGATCTCCCGCTCCACCCAGGGGGTCAAGGACGTGAACAACAACCTCGTCATCGCATGATCCTCCTTCGTTAAAAAAGCTGCGGAGGACAGGTCCTCCTTCAGTCGATCTCGACCCCGATCTCGATCCATATGCCGGTTATCCGGACTGCTGGTGCGCCGTCTCGAGGGGGAGGTACACCGTGATCACGGTGCCCCGGCCGACGGCGCTTGCGGCCGTGACCGCCCCGCCGTGGTTCTTCACGATCCCGTGCACCACGGACAGGCTCAGGCCCGCCCCTTCGCCTTCCCCCTCCGGGGTGTAGAACGGCTCGAAGATGTGCTCGATGGTCTCCTCCGTCATCCCCGGCCCCGTGTCGCTCACCCTGATCCTGGCGTAGTCGCCCACGGCGAGGTCAGGGGAGATGAGCACGGCGGACTCTTCGTCGAGGAACACCCCCGAGAGGTCCACCTCCAGGGTGCCGCCTTTCCTGCGCATGGAGTGGCCGGCGGTGCTGCCCAGATTGACGAGCACCTGCTTGATCTGGGTGGAGTCGGCCAGGACCCGGGCCTCTTCCAGCGAGCGGGTGTAGCGGATCTCGATGGTGGAAGGCAGGGAGGCCCTGAGGAAGTTCATGGCCTCCTCGGCGGTTGCGACGATGTTCAGGGGCCGCTTGAGCTGGGGGGTCCTGCGGCTGAAGGTGAGGAGGTGCTTTACGAGCTCGATCCCATAGGAGATGGCGTGCATCATCTCCTCCAGCATGGGGTAGTGGGGGTTCGTGCGGCCAAGGTCGGCCATGAGCACCTCGGTGTCGATGAGGATGGGGGTGAAGGCGTTCTTGAGGTTCTGAGCGATGCCGCCGGCGAGGTTCCCGAGGGCCTCCATCTTCTGCGTCTGGAGGAGGTGCTCCCGGAAGCGCTCCTCCTTCCTGCGCTCGCTGATGTCGATCCCGATGCCGATGAGCGACCCGTCCGAGAGGCGCACATAGGCCCAGGAACTGGGCAGGATCATGCCCGAGCGGGTGGTGAGCTCCAGGTCCTTCCAGCCGGGGCGCGCCTTCATCATGAACTCCCACACCTCCTTGCGGTAGGCTGCGTCGGGGAAGCAGGCGGCGATGAGGTTCATGCTCCGGGCCTCCTGCAGGGACCACCCCGCGAGCTCCTCGAAGGCCTTGTTCACCAGCCTGATGGAGCCTGACGAGTCGTAGAAGGTGAGCATCACGGGGATGTTGTCGATGATGGTGAGCAGAAGCTCCTTCTGCTCCTCGAGCCTGCGCCCTGTCTGCCGCAGGCTCTTCATGTGCTCGGCGAACTGCTGCCCCAGCTCCTCGTTGGCCTTCCTGAGGGCCTCCTCACCCTCCCTGACGGCGGTCACGTCCTCGAAGAAGAGGGTGAAGCACCCGCCTGCGGGCACGATGCGCACCGAGATCCAGGGGTGCCCGCGGTCCTGGAGGCGGGTCTCTAAGCGCTGGACCGCATTCTCTTTCTCTGCTCTCGCTGTGGCGCCTGAAAGCTGGGAGGACACGGACAGCGGCAGGAGCTCCTCCAGACGGCTCCCCTCGACGTTCTCATCGGGCCTGCCCAGGATGGCCAGAGCGGCCGGGTTTGCATACCTGACGCGGCGGTCGGCGTCGATCCGCACCACCCCCGTGTCGAGCCTGTCGAAGACCTCGACGAGGTCTGCAGGCAGGGCGTGATGCTTTGAATGCCACTTGAAATGCGGCGTGTGATCGCCGGTGTGCCCCATGGCCAAGCTCCTTTTTCCGTGCCGGTGCGTTGTCCCCGAAAGGCAGGCCTTCCATTCGGCGGGGATACGGCAATGTCGCAGGATTATATTTTGATGAGCCCGAAGGGCTGAAAGATGCGCGGCACCGGTTCGTTGAGATCGCACGGCCGGGAAATATCATAATTGTTTATGCTCGAGGATCGCATCATCACCTCCGTCATCGAGGCATGGTCCCTGGATCAGGCCCACCCCCTGCACGAGCGGATCCAGATCCCCGAGCCCCCCTTTCACCACGTCAAGGCCCTGGTGGAGACCGCGTACCTCGCCAGCCTGGAGCGGGAGGAGGACCGGCCCATCCGGTTCGCCCTGGTCCTGGCCGACCCCGGGCCGGACAGGGCCGCACGCGGGGAGAGGCGGCCGCCCGAGTACCTGCTCCACCTCCAAAGCCCCCTGCCGCTCACCATCGATTCCATAGCCAAGCTCGCCCCCGCCCTGGACCCGAGCATCAGCGCCATGGCGGTGGGCCTCACCGGCGACGATGGTGAGCTGTTCATCTGGGGCGTGTTCACTTTCTCGCCCACCTCCCAGTACTTCAACGAGATCCCGCCGTGGGTCTACGGGGACCTGGCCTTCCGGCCGGACTTCTTCACCGTGTACGCGAGCAACGCGGGCTCGCTCCTGATCTCACGCCACAACAGCCAGATCGGCAGGATCCTCAACGGCGAGTTCCTGCCCGCCACGCCGTCGCCCTTCACCATGAAGTCCCTGGGGCGCTACCTGGTGCAGTCGGTCCAGGAGCACGAGCTCTACACCAAGTACGGCGACGCCTACTGGCGCCTGTACCGGGAGACCATGGAGCTGCTCCTGGCGGAGGCGGGGACGAGGGGGCACGGCTCCATCTTCGTCCTGGTGCCCCCGGCCGCCCTTCCGGTGAGCCACGTCATCCCGCGCTTCGGTTTTCACGAAAAGGTCGGCATCAGCCATCTCATGGACGAGCTCCTCCGGGACGACCTCGATGTGCCCACGAGCATCGCCGTCCGCAGCACCTTTGCCGACCGGGTCAGGTTCCTCGCCCAGCTGGGCACGGTGGACGGGGCGGTCATCCTGAGCTCGGAGTTCGGCCTCGAGAGCTTCGGGGTCATGCTGGCAGCCCCGCCATGGCAGGGCGTGGTCGTCACCGGGCCCGACGGCTTCGGCGAGGGGGGAGGGGAGGTGCTGAACCCGGCGCGCCTGGGGATGCGGCACAACTCGGCCCTGGCCTTCGCAGGCGCCGTGGACGGGAGCATCGCCTTCGTCATCTCCCAGGACGGCCCGGTGCGGGTGTTCGTGAAAAGCGACGAGAGCACCCTGCTCTACTGGCCCGACTGCTGCAGCGCCTCCATGGCGCCGTGAAAAGGAGGTCTACCGTGGGACGCCACATCCTCTGCATCAACAGCGGCTCGTCGTCCATGAAGTTCTCCATGTTCCGGGTGGACGGGACGGAAGAGCTCGGTGCATCGGGCGCGGTGGAGCGCATCGGGCTCAAGGGCGGGGTGATCTGGCTCAGGGACGGGGAAGGGAAGACCCTGGTGGACAGGCAGGAAGATGTCCCGGACCACAACTCGGCGGTCGGTGCGATGTTCGCCCAGGCGGTCGGATGCTGCGGACTGCCGGTCCCGGATGCCGTAGGGCACCGGGTGGTCATGGGAGGGGCCCGCCACTACGGTCCCGAGGTCATCACGCCTTCGCTCGTCAAAACCCTGCGGGAGCTGATCCCCCTCATGCCCCTGCACCTCCCGGGCGAGATCAGGGGCATCGAGGGTGTGGTGGCGCACTACCCCGGGCTCAGGCAGGTGGCCTGCTTCGACACGGCCTTTCACCGGAGGATGCCCGAGATCGCCAAGTGGATGCCGCTCCCCCGGGGACTCTGGCACGAGGGCCTCCACCGGTACGGGTTCCACGGCCTCTCCTACGAGTACATCGTGAGCGCGCTGGGTGAGAAGATCAAGGGGCGGGCGGTCATCGCGCACCTGGGCAACGGGGCCAGCATGGCAGCGGTCAGGGACGGGACCCCGCTGGACACCACCATGGCGTTCTCCCCCATGGGGGGACTCATGATGGGCACCAGGTGCGGGGACCTCGATCCGGGGGTGGTGACCTATCTCCTCAATGAAAAGGGGTACACGGCTTCCCAGCTCGAGACGCTCCTGGGCGGGCAGTCCGGCCTGCTCGGGGTTTCGGGTGTCAGCCCGGACATGAAGACCCTGCTGGAAAAAAGCGACACCGACCCCCACGCCTTCCAGGCGATCGAGCTGTTCTGCTACACGGCGCGCAAGTTCATCGGCGCCATGACGGCCGTCATGGGCGGCATCGACCACCTGGTGTTCACGGGCGGTATCGGGGAACGGGCCGCCCCGGTGCGGTGGCTGATCTGCAGCCCCCTGGCCGGCATGGGCATCGTGCTCGACCCCGCGCTCAATGATGCCGGAGCCGAGATCATATCGAAGGAGGGGAGCCGCTGCACGGTGCGGGTGGTCCCCACGAACGAGGACCTCGTGATCGCCAGGCACACCAGTGCGCTGCTGTACGGGGGCTCAGGGGGAGGGCGGGTATGAGGTGCTGCTTCGGCAACTTCAACGACATGCTCAAGGAGGCGCACGGGCTCGCCCCCATCCCCACGGCGGTCATCGACGCGGACGAGCCGTACGTGCTCGAGGGTGCCTGCCAGGCTGCGGTGGCGGGCTTCATATCCCCCATCCTCGTGGGGGAGGAGAAGGCCGTCCGGAGGCTTCTCGACGGCATCGACTGCAAGCGGGATTTTCCGGTCATAGGCGCCGAGAGGGTCGAAGACATGGCGGAGAAGGGCGTGGAGCTCGTGGAGAAGGGGGAGGCGCAGGCGCTCATGAAGGGCCACCTGCATACCCACGAGTTCCTGCACCCCATCCTCGCCCACCACCTCCAGGGCAGGCACCGGATCTCCCACGTGTTCGTCGCTGACCTCGAGACCTACCCCAAGCTCCTCTTCATCACGGATGCGGCGGTCAACATCGCGCCCGACCTCATCACCAAGAAGGAGATCGTGCAGAACGCCGTGTGGCTGGCGCGGCTCATGGGGGTTGACACACCCAAGGTCGCAGCCCTGTCCGCGGTGGAGGTGGTCACGCCGTCCATCGCGTCCACCATCGACGCGGCGTGCCTGGCAAAGATGGCCCAGCGGGGCCAGATAGAAGGCGCCGTGGTGGACGGGCCCCTGGCGTTCGACAACGCCATCTCCGCCGAGTCGGCCAGGATCAAGGGCATCGAGAGCCCGGTGTCGGGCGATGTGGACGTCCTGCTCGTCCCGGACCTGGAGTCGGGCAACATCCTGGCCAAGGATCTCGAGTACCTCTCGGGCGCCCGGATGGCTGGCATCGTGCTCGGGGCCAGGGTGCCCGTGGTCCTCACGTCCCGTTCCGACCCGCCCCAGGCCAGGCTCCTGTCCTGCGCCGTGGCCTCGCTGGTGAGCCACCGCATGCGGGAAGATGAGGCATGAGCATGCAGGGGGCCCTGACGGCGTCCCCTGATGAAGGGCTCACTTTCTGATCGGCAGCTTGAACCCGGGCGTGCGGTAGCGGTTGAAGGGGCGTGTGTAGCTCCACGTGAACAGCCCGCGCAGCCGCTTCGTGCCCGAGAGCCTGAACAGGATGCCGTCGAGCGCGGTCATCTGGAGGAGGAAGAGGCCGACGCCCAGGGCCGGGGCGATCTTCAGCCCCACCAGTGCCGCCAGGAGCCTGCTGCGGTTGAGGGAGGGACGGGAGAGGACGAACCCGAGCGATTTGATCCCAAGCGCGGTGAGGGCGACGTTCGCTGCCAGATGAAAAGCCAGCAGCAAAGGCGAGGTCTGGATCGCCCCCTCGGGGCAGATGTTGAAGCACCGGCAGCAGTCCTCGCAGTGCATGCCCCAGCGGGGCCGCTTCCCCTCGAGGGTGATGTTGGAGACGGGACAGGCTTTCACGCACAGGCCGCAGGCCGTGCACCGATCGTCGGCGATGAAGGTCTTGCCCAGGGTGCGCCGTCCCGGCCCCCGGAAGAGCTGGGCAACGGTCCAGGACCATGCGGTGTGGAAGGTGCCGCACCGGTAGAGCGAGCGCCTGCCCGAAAGGAGGGCCTCCGCATACGCCTGCGCCGCTGCGTCGCCTTTTGTGATGATCGCCTCCGCCTCGGCCCCTGAGGGCGGGTTCACGGCCTGGATCCAGGTGTCCGGGTAGCCCGCGTCTCCGGAGAGCACCACGTCGTAACCCCTGCGCTTCAGGATACGCTCCATCTCCTCGAGGCCCTGGCCCGCGAACCCTCCTTCCCTGCCCGGCTCGGCAGAGCCGCCCCGGGTGGTGAAGAGCGCGGCCTTCGCGCCGAAGGCGCGTGGGAGCATCCGGGCGTACCTCCTCACCAGGGAGGGCGCTGCCCAGCTGTAGGTGGGGTAGGCCACCACGGTGAAATCCGGGACCTCCCGGGGAGGCGCGGTGTCCCCGTCGATGGAGCGGAGCTCCACCGCATGGCCCGCCTCCTCGAGCATGCGCCCGATGAGGGATGCCGCCCTGCCCGTGTTGCCGCTGCCGGTGAAGAAGTGGATGACCGTTCTCATGGTGCGGGACATCTTAGGATATTTCTGCCTGTCGTTCCATGGGGAACATGGCTGGTTCTCAACGCGGCGCTACTCCAACCTGGTGACCTGCCGGGACCCCGAACCCTCTTCCGGGAAGAACTCGCCCACCGCCAGGCCGAAGCGCACACCTTTGGAATCCACCACCACGATCCTCAGGTCGCTCGTTACGCTCTTCCTCCTGCCGTCCGCGTCCAGGCGCTCGTCCCACTGGCGCGCATCCTCCGCGATCACACTCTCGGCGGACCTGCGGTCGGCGATGCGCTCGCGCCGGTCGTGTGCGGTCTTACCGTCCTTGTCCTCGTAGACGCGCTCGATCCCCAGGGCGTCGGCCAGCCGGATCAGCGGGACGATGCTCCCCCGGTAGTTGAGCACCTCTGTCATCCCCACCCTCTCCACGTGCCTCTTGACCCTCTCGGCCGGGATGTAGATGAGCTCGGCCACGTTCACCCGCGGGATGGTGATACGCTCCGCCCCCACCGAGACAAAGAGAGAGGGGGTGACAGCCTGCCTGATGCGGCTGGTGCCCAGCACGAGGGCCCTGGCGAGGGCCATGAGCCCATGGTTGAAATCCACTGTTCCGAGGGGGCTTAAGGGAGTGTCGTCGCTGTCCATGTCGTGTCTCCTCACGTCCCGCTCACTGCCGGCAGGATGAAGGCCATCCCCTGGCAGGGCATAAGGTGATCCCTCCGGTGAAGGATCGCTTCAGTCATGTATCGTCATCCGGCTTTTCTTATTCCCTGTCTTCATCGGCGTCGGGGTCGGTATCGGTATCGGGGTCGATCCCGATAGTTTTCTTTCGACCCCGACCCCGAGCGCATCGCGCTCCATCGGGCGCTTCCCTGTCCGCCAGTCAGATGACCGCCCGTACGGGGAGAGCGTGCTCCTACCTCGCGGGCTTTCTGCCGCGGATGGACCAGTAGAGGTTCACACCGAAGAGCTTGAAGTACTCGATCTCCTCGATGGGGCAGCCGGCGCCCTCCACGAGCGCCGGGTAGTTCCACACCGGGTGGAACACGGCCTCGGTGGTGGAGGAGTAGATGGAGATGGCGATGTACCAGTTGATCTTCTGCACGACGGATCTCCAGCCCTGCGGCTCGGGCAGGACGAACTCGCCGCACACGAGGCAGCCGCCCGGCTTCACGAGCGTGCCCAGGTGGTTCGCCACCTCCTTGACCCTCGTCTCGTTGAACACGTTCAGGAAGAAGTTGGCGATGACCATGTCGTATTTCTCGACGTCCCTGATGTTGAAGATGTCGTCGTTGATCATGGTGATCTCTTTCGGGGGCCGCTCCCTCTCGATGCGCCTGCGCATGTGCTTGAGCATGGTGGCCGAGAGGTCCACGGCCGTGACGTCCACGCCCAGCTTGCTCGCCTCGATGGCCTCGGTGCCGTGCCCCACGCCTGCCACGAGGAGCTTGTCCCCGGGCTTGAGGTGCTTGAGCTGCGCGTTCTTGCACCGGGGGATTTGCCCCAGGCTGTACAGGGTCCCGGTGAGCTCATACTGAAATCCCACGAGCCAGTAACCGTCTTTCATGGTACGCCCCCTTCATCTGAGCTGCCTTGCTTCAAGGCCTGAAATCTCATCTCTTGCGCCGTGCGCGCCCCTTACAGGGGGCGCATTGAATGGTTCAGGATAGCGCCAAGTTGTCTTGTCTGTCAACAATGTAATTTTATTATTCAAATTGAACGCAGGGTCTTGCCCGTAAAAGAGTGGACTGATCAGCGCCGCTGTTCCCTTCCCTCCTGGCGGGCTATTTCAGGCCCTTGGCATTGAAGAAGGAAGAATACTGCCGGTCAATGCCCTGGATGTGGTCCTTGAGCCAGTCCCTCAGGAAATACATGATCTCGATGGACAGCCCGAGCCTTCCCTTCTCGTACCCGTCCAGGAACTCGCCCACCTTTTTGACGAACGAGGCGTGCGCCTGCTTGTGGGAGACCGCGGCAGGGTAGTTGAACCGGTCGAAGAGCTTTTCCTCGTGGGAGAAATGGGTGACGGTGTATTCGAGGAGCCCTTTCAGCGTACGCTCCATCGCCTCCTTGCCCTTCTTCTGGCTCATGGCGTCGCTCAGGTCGTTCATCAGGCCGACGAGTTTTCTGTGCTGCCGGTCGATCTCGCCTACGTTCACGCTCAAGGCGTCGGTCCACTGGATGAGCGACATGCCTTTTCCTCCTGAATTGATCTGTTCCTGTCCTTTCGGCCACGTGCCGTCCGGAGATGAATGGAACTTCCCTGAAGGTCATTCCCTCACCCGGGGATGAAGCGGTAGCCCTCCCCGTAGATGGACTGGATCACCTCGGTGCCGGGCATGGCCGCGGTGATCTTCTTGCGCAGGTTCTTGATGTGGGAGTCGATGGTGCGGTCGTAGCCCTCGAACTCGTAGCCCTGGACCATGGCCACCAGCTCGGTGCGGGAGAACACCCGGTTCGGGTGGGACATGAGCACCTTGAGCAGCTTGAACTCGCTGGGCGTGACCTTGACCGGGCTGCCTTCGGCCGTGACCTGGCGGGTGTCCTCGTTCAGGGTGATGCCCCCTAAGGAGATGACCTTCTCCTCCGGGGCCGGGCGCATCCGGCGGAGCACGGCCTTCACCCTGGCCACCACCTCCCGGGGGCTGAACGGCTTGCAGACGTAGTCGTCCGCGCCGAGCTCCAGGCCGATGAGGCGGTCGATCTCCTCGACCCGCGCCGTGACCATGATGACGGGCACGCTGGAGAACTTCCTGATCCCCTTGCACACCTCCATGCCGTCGAGGCCCGGGAGCATGACGTCCAGCAGGATGAGGTCCACCGGCCGTTCTTTCAGGAAGGGGATCACCGTATCGCCCCGTTCGAGGATGGTCGTCCGGAACCCGGACCTCTCGAGGTAGTCCTTCATGACCGCCGCGATCTTGGCCTCGTCTTCCACGATGAGGATGTGCTCTTGCGCCATGGCACCTCCCTTCACTCAGGCCCGTTCACGGGGAGCTCAACGGTGATCCTCAACCCCCCCAGCGACGAGCGCGATGCTTGAATGGACCCCCCGAAGGCCTCGACGATGCCCCTGCTGATGGCCAGGCCGAGGCCCGTGCCGCCGTGGCTGCGGGAGCGCGACCCCTCGAGGCGGAAGAGGCGGTCGAATATCTTCTCGAGCGCTTCGTCCGGCACGCCAGGTTCGGAGTCCTCGAACACGATGCGTAAGCCCGAGTCCGTGCGGTCCTGCCAGACCTTGAGCCTCCCCGGGGCCTCGGTGTACCTGAGCGAGTTCTCGAGGATGTTGGCGAACACCTGAAACAGCCTCTCCCGGTCGGCCTTCAGCACGGCGTCTTCATCCGTGAACACACCCTGCTCGATGGCGATGCCCGCCTGGGAGAAGCGCAGCGCAAAGGACTTGAGCGCCCCTTTCAGGACCTCCACTGCCCGCACGTCCTCGAGCTTCAGGGAGAGGTTGCCGCTGTCCGCCAGGGACAGCTCCCTGAGGTCCTCCACCAGGGAGCCCAGGCGCATGATCTCGGCGTGCAGCGACCGGAGGTTCTCGGCGTCGGCCTTCCTGACGCCGTCCTGCATGGCCTCGATCTCGCCTCTCAAGATGGCGATGGGCGTCCTCAGCTCGTGGGAGATGTCCGAGATCCACTGGCGGCGGGAGTCCTCGTAGCGCTCGAGGGTCCGGGCCATGAGGTTGAAGTCGTGGGCGAGCTGGCCCAGCTCGTCGCCCGTGTCCACGGAGATGCGCGTGTCGAACTTCCGGGAGGCGATGTCCCGGGCCCCTGCCGTGAGCCTGCCCACGGGTTTGAGGAGGTGGCGGGACAGGAGGTAGGAGGCCAGCGCTGACAGGACGAGGGCCGTCAGGGCGATGATGAGGAAGGCCCGGGCCTGCTGGTGGAGAAAGGCCTGCTCCAGCGGGGCCGTCAGATCCCCGCGCTTCCGCAGGCCGAGCCACCCCACGGTGCGTCCGTCCACCTCGATGGCCCTGAGGAGGTGGTCCCGGGAGGTGAGCGACCTGCCGGCCAAGGCCTGCATGCGGGAGTCGAAGAGGGTGAGCCTGCCTTCCATGAAGGGGACGGCAGGGCCCATGTGGGGAGGGCACGCCGCGGGACCGCTTTCCGGGGTCCCCATGCGCCCTCTGCCGTGCATGCCCATGCCCCGCCCGAAGCCGGGCCGGTCGGGCCGGAGCATGCGCCGGAAAGCGTTTGCGTCCTCCCTGATGAACCCCCAGCCGCCATGGCTGCGGTACTCGTCGGACAGCTTGTCGACCAGCTCGCCCAGCCGCTCCATCTCGCCCCTGTTCACGAAGTCCTCGAAGCCGTGCCGCACGAAGTACCCCATGATCCCGGTCATGAGCACCACCACGATGAGACTCGTGGCGAAGAACGCCAGGAAGATCTTGAACGCGAGCCGTACCTTCATCCTGCCTTTCATGGTACCCTACCAGTAATACACGTCCGAAGGCTTTTCAAACAATTTCGGGCATCACCACAGACTTCCCATGATTCCTCCATACTTTCTCCACATTCGTCAGCTATCTTCTCCTGCAAGGATGGGTTGTGAGGGACCGATGCCCTGTTCCCTTAAGGCATCCTGAAAACGAAAGGAGAAGACACATGAAGAAAACGACGAAGATGAAGACACTGGTTTTCGTGGGGATCTTTGCCGTGATGGCCGTCCCCGTCCTCCTGCGCGCTGCAGACGATTACCGCAGACCCTGCGGCCCGCCGTCCGTACCCCCGTGCTTTGCCGCCGACTACGATGAAGACAAGGACGGCAGGCTCTCCGAGGCCGAGGAGAAGAAGGCGCACGAGGCCTTCCTGAAGCTCTACGACAAGGACAGGGACGGAAAGGTCTCCGGCAGCGAGTTCGACGCGGTCCGGGCCGACGGCGGCAAGAGGCTCTTCGCCCGGGCGGACACGAACAAGGACGGCAAGCTCACCCTCGAGGAGTTCAATGCGGCACGGCCGGACTGCCCCCGGGGCGGGAAAGGATACATGCGCGGCGGCAGAGGCGCTTTCATGGGCGGCAAGGGAAGGCCCTGCTGCCGGTAGGCCTCTGACCCGGCAAACAAATAGATGAAGCAGGATCCCGGCACGGAAGCCTGATACCGTTTACGGCAACTGTGCCGGGTCGATAAAACCCACAAACGTTACCCCCTCTCTCTTCCACGGGCACCGGCAGGGACTTTCCCCCTGCCGGTGCCTTTTTTTCTGATCCGGCAGACACATCCCTTCAAACGGGGTCCCGGCATGGGGCTGTATGCCGTTCACGGCAACAGGTTCCGGATCAATAAAAAGTTATCATAATGAAATCATTCTCTGATTGTTTGACACAAAGGTCAGCGTTCTGTATACTTCCCACGGCTGGAAATGACGGGCGGCACCATACCCTGTACGAGAGGAGACGCGTCAATGAGCAACATCATCAACCGGGACACCATCGGCGACATGGCACGGCGGGCGGCGACCAAGTACGGCGACAAGATCGCCATCATCTTCCGCGACATCAATCTTTCCTTCTTCGACCTGGAGCGGGAATCCAGACGCTTTGCCCACCTCATGGCAAAGTACGGCGTGAAGAAGGGCGACCGGGTCGCGGTCTATGCCTACAACTCGCACTACTACCCCATCAGCATGATCGGGCTGGCCAAGATCGGCGCGGTGCAGGTCCCCATCAACTACATGCTCAACGCCGAGGAGATCGCCTACATCGTCAACCACTCGGGCTCGAAGGTCTTCATCGTGGAGGACACGCTCTATCCCATCATCGCCCAGGCCCAAACGAAGTTCGAGACCGTCGAGAAGTGGGGCTTCATCCCCTTGGGCGACTCCATGGTCCCGGACGGCTTCTTCGACCTCATCGCCGAGATGAAGGACATGTCCGTCGAAGAGCCCCAGGTGGAGGTGAGCGCGGAAGACATCGTGCAGATCCCCTACACCAGCGGCACCGAGTCGAAGCCCAAGGGAGCCATGCTCTCCCACCGCGCGCTCATGTCGCAGTACCACTCCTGCATCTTCGACGGCCAGTACGACACCTACGACGTGAGCCTCCACGCCCTGCCGCTCTTCCACTGCGCCCAGCTCCACTGCTTCCTCATGCCCTACCTGTACGTGGGCGCCACCAACGTCATCATGCACAAGGCGGATGCGCTCGAGATGATCAGGAACATCGAGAAGTACCAGATCACCCACATGTTCGCGCCGCCCACCGTGTGGATCGGCATCCTCAACCACCCCGAGTTCAAGAGCTACAACCACAGCTCGCTGAAGAAGGCCGCCTACGGGGCCAGCATCATGCCCGTGGAGATCATCAAGCAGCTCTCCGTGGCCTTCCGGGGCCTGAAGCTCTGGAACTACTACGGCCAGACCGAGATGGGGCCGGTGGCCACCATCCTGAAGCCCGAAGACCAGCTCCTGAAACCCGGCTCCGCGGGCAAGCCCGTGCTCAACGTGGAGACCAGGCTCATGGACGACGAAGGGAAATTCGTGCCCAACGGCGAGGTGGGCGAGATCGTGCACCGCTCCGGCCACGTCATGACGGGCTACCTGAACGACCCGGACAAGACGAGCGAGGCCTTTGCCTACGGCTGGTTCCACAGCGGGGACCTGGGCAAGTTCGACGAGGATGGGTACCTCTACGTGGTGGACCGCAAGAAGGACATGATCAAGACCGGCGGCGAGAACGTTGCCTCCCGCGAGGTGGAGGAGGTGCTGTACCAGCACCCGGGCGTCGAGGAGGTGGCGGTCATCGGCCTGCCCGACCCCAAGTGGATCGAGATCGTGGCGGCGGTCGTCGTGCCCAGGAGGGGCTCCGAGCTCACCGAAAAGGAGCTCATCGCCTACTGCAAGGAGCACCTGGCCGGCTTCAAGTGTCCCAAGAAGATCGTGATCACGGACAAGCTCCCCAAGAACCCCTCGGGCAAGATCCTCAAGCGCGAGCTCAAGGCGATTCTGAAGTAGGAGGCCCACCGGCTACGGTTTCCCTGTGGGATCCGGGCCGTGCCTGGAAAGGAAAAGCCCGTCGGGGAAACGGCATGTCCGCATCCCCAACGGGCTTTTGTCCGAGGGTACCCGATCAGCCCGCATGGTGCCGGGCCTGTCCGGCGGCTACTGCCCGGGCTGCTCTTCCTGCACCTGGGCCGCGTTCTTGAAATATTCCTCGTTGAGCGTGACCGGGTGGTTCTTCTTCACGCTCTCGATGAGGGTCTTCACGGTGGAGTCGCTCTTCTCTGCCCTGAGCCCGTTCACGATGGACTCCCTGGCCTCGTCGAGGCTCTGCTGCTTCTGATCCTCTGCATCGTCGCACATGATGATGTGGAAGCCGTAGGCGGACTTGACCACGCCGCTCATCTGCCCCTTCTTGAGCTCGAAGGCCGCCTTCTCGAACTCGGGGACCATGGCCCCCCTGTTCACCCAGCCCAGGTCGCCGCCCTGCTGGGAAGATGGGCACTTCGACTTTTCCTGTGCGATCTTGGAGAAGTCCGCGCCCTTCTTGAGCTCTGCCAGGATCGCCTTGGCCTCGGGCTCGGTGGTCACGAGGATATGGCGCAGCTTCACCCGAGGACCGGTTACGAACTTGTCCTTGTTGTCGTTGTAGTGCTTCGAGACCTCCTCGTCGGTGATCTTGATCTCCTTGACCGCCGATTCAGCCAGGGCCTTGGCCAGCATCTGCTCGCTTATGAACTCGAGCTTGAACTTGAGATCGGGGTCCTTGTCGAGCCCCTTCTTCCTGGCCTCGATGGCCATCATCTTGATCTCGGCCAGGCTGCTCACGAACTCCTTTTTGCCTTCGGGGGACTCGTACCGGGCCCGCACCTGCTCCGGGACCTGCGCGAGGATGGCGTCCACGTCCTTGTCCGTGATTTTTTGATCGCCGATCGAGGCCACGACCAGACCGCTCTTTCCGCCTTCGCCTCCTGCAGCCGTTGCATCCTTATCCTTCGAGCAGGCCGACATTGCCAGCACAAGCATTATTCCGACCACGACAAACCTTTTCACTAGAGCCTCCTATGCTTTAGATTTCATCACGAGGGTTCTCTACCACAACCGGAGGGTGAACGGAAAAGAAAAATACGGCGTTTTCCCCATCAGAAGGCAGGCCTGCCCGAGCCGGCTGCAGGGTCCAGGGAGAATTCCGCCGGCCGCGACGGGTCGATGGCGTACCACTCCCGGTCCACGCCCGTCGTCCAGGAGGCGTCCTCGATCCAGGCGTTCCTGCCGTCGGGCGAGCACACGAGGAGCACCACATCCCTGCCGTTGTGCCTGACGAGGATGGGCAGCCCGGCGAAAGCGCCCGCGAGCTCGGGCCTCTCCCTGAAGGCCGCCTCGAGGATCATGGCGTCTGGCAGGGGCCGGCCGCCTTCGGGAAAGAGGATCACGGTCTGGACCGCCATGGTGAGCTTGCCCACCACCGGGGCCAGTTCGTAGGGCTGGACCCTGCCCATGGCGGCGCAGCCGGCGAGGGCCAGCACGGCCCCGATGATGAGTCCTGCCCCGATCCTTCCAGTCCTTCTCACGATCCCTCCTCCCGAGAGCCGGACACGGCTCCCTTGCCTGCGTGCCGGGCCGCGCCCCGGCGTGCGGACGACAGAGCTGCGATACGGCTCCCGGTCAGGGGAGCCGCGGTGTCCATCAGTCCTTGTCTTTCTTTCCCTTGCCGCCCTTGCCTTTCCTGTCGATGTCTTTTTTCCCCCTGCCTTTGCCGTCGGCATAGAGGTGGTTGTCGCCGCGCTTCAGGGCGTGGAACTCCGGGGACCCGGGCTTGATGCCCAGGCTCTTGGCCAGCGCGCCCCAACCCTGTCCCTTCTGGGCCCTGTACCGCTCGACCACGTACTCAGGCGGCCTTCCCGACATCTCCCCCAGCCTGAGGATCATGTAGGCGTCCGCGGGTTTGTCCGCGATGCCGAGGACGGCATCGATCTTCTCGCCGATGAGGTTGAAGCGTGTGGAGAGCTTTGATCTGAATCCCGAAGGGTCGGCTTCGGCCCTGATGTTGAAATCCCTGGTCCAGTCGAAATCGCCTGCCTGCGCCTGTGCCATGGGCACGAGCAGGAGCAGGGCCGCTGCCATGAAGAACCACTGAAACCTTCTCATTTTGTCTTCCTCCCTTTCCTGATGCACGGTGATGCCTGTGCCGCCTCTCAGCTGCGTTCCTCTCCCCGCTCGTGAGGGCCCGGAGACCGCCCCCTGTCCCGCCTGGCCCAGGCGCTGTACGCGCCGGTCAGGAGGGCCAGGGCGAGCCAGGCCCCCAGGACGGCGAACGGCACGGCGACCAGCCTCGGCCAGAAAACGGCCACGAGGGCCAGTGCCAGGAGTGTGACCCCTGCGGCGAGCATGATCTTCGACTCCGCGGGCCCCAGCTCCCTGCGGTTGGAGATGGCGGCCTCCACCACCCTGCCTGCCCTCAGGACCCCCACTCCGGCCCTGCCCATGCTGTCCTTTCCCCTGATCATCCTGGCCCGCGGCGGGCGCTTGGCGGCAGGGAGCACGGCGTGCTGCCTGCCCAGCTCGATCTCGGTGGAGTTAGCCAGGTCTTCGAGGTACATCCGCTCCATGGCCAGGGCGAACTCCTCGTCCTCCACGGCCACGTCGAGCTCGTAGTTGCCGATCCAGCTCGAGAGGTTCAGGTTGCTCGAGCCTATCCTGGCCCACCTGCTGTCCGCCACCGCGGTCTTGGCGTGGAGCATGGGGCCGTTCCACTCGAAGATCCTCACCCCTGCCTCCAGCAGGGGCTGGTATCCGGCCCTCGTGACCGCCCGCACGATGGGGATGTCCGTGGTGCCGGGCACGAGGAGCCTCACGTCGACACCGTCCATGGCCGCGGCCTGGAGCGCCTGGACGTAGGGCGTGAACCCGATGAAGTAGGCGTCCGTGAGCCAGAGCGAATGCCTCGCCGCCGCGGCGATGAGCTGGTCCAGGCGGAAGAGTCCGGCGGTGTTCGGGATGCTCGCCACCACCCGGAGGGTGACGTCCCCTTCCGGGTGTATGGAGCCCCGCCCGGGCACCTCGTCTTCGGGCAGCGCAGGCCCCATGGTGGCCCAGACGTCGGCGAAGGAGCGCTCGATGTCGGAGACGGCAGGTCCTTTCACCATGATGCCCGTGTCCCGCCAGGGCGGTATGCCGCGCTCGGGGCAGCCCACCCACATCCGGCCCACGCACAGGCCGGTGACGAACCCCACGCACCCGTCCACCGCGATCATCTTGCGGTGGTCCCGGCTGACCCAGCTCAAGGGGTGGCGGAGCCGGGGGGGATTGAAGCAGCGGACCTCGACACCGGCGGACGCAAGCTGCTCCCAGAACCTCCGGGAGGTCCTCCCCAGGGCCCCCATCCAGTCGTAGATCAGCCTGACCTTGACCCCCTGCCTGGCCTTGTCCTTCAGGACCCGGGCGAACAGCTCGCCCGTGTCGTCGTCGCGGAAGATGTAGTTTTCGAAGTGGATGCTCTTTTCTGCGGATTCCATGGCCTCGATCCAGGCGGGGTAGTTCTCGGAGGCGTCCTTGAGGAGCCTTACCTCGTTGCCCGGGATGAGCGGCGCGCCCGCGGCCCGGGAAAAGGCCTGCTCGGCAAGTATGCGCAGGGTGGTGTTCGTACCCGGCGACGGCCTCTGGAAAAATGGTTTCTTCTTCACGATGTCATGTTTTCTCCGAACACTACCATACCCAAATCAAAGGAGCCCATCCAGAGATTTTTCAGCCCGTCCTCATCCGTCCTTCCCGGCCTTTCCTCCGCGTAGCCCCGGCCTGCTGGAGGAACAGGCCGGCAACGATGAGCCCGAGGCCCGCAACGGTGGAGGCCAGGATCTCCTCCCCCACCAGGAAGCGGATGAAGACCAGGGAGAGGAAGGGTGAGAGGAAGATGAGGTAGCCCACCCGGGCCGTGTTTTCCGAGAGCCGCAGAGCCATGAGCCACAGCACGAAGGTCACCCCCATCTCGAAGAGGCCCACGTAGGCCGCCCCGGCGAGGCCCGCGGGCGAGGGGAGCGTAAGGCCCGTGGACAGCAGGCACCAGGCGAGGATGAAGGGCAGGCCGAACAGGAAGTTCAGGAGCAGGCCTGCCACGGGGTCCCGCGTGTCCCTGGTGTTGTAGATCCAGTAGAGCGACCAGAGCACGGTGCTGAAGAGGGCCAGCCCCACCCCGGCGAGGCTGACAGCCTGCATGCCCGCGAGGCTGCCGCGGGTGGAGATGACCACCACGCCCGAGTAGCACACGAACCCTGCCAGGATCTCGGATACGCCTATCCTCTGCCCCAGCAGCGGGATGGAGAGGAAGGTGATCGTCAGCGCCCAGGTGTAGTTGATGGGCTGGGCCATCTGGGCCGGGAGCCGGTCGTAGGCCTCGAAGAGCACGAGATAGTAGAGGAAGGGGTTGATGAGTCCCAGGAGCAGCGAGTGCAGGTACTGCTCCCTCGTATAGGAGAACAGGAGCGTAAGCCTGCCCTGGAAGGCAAGGATGGCGGTCAGGGCCAGGGCCGAGACCAGGGAGGAGAAGAGGAGGAGCTGGGCCGGCTCGAGGTGTTTGAGCGAGAGCTTGAACGCGGAGGCCACCGTTGACCAGAGGAGCACGGTGGCTATGCCATAGATGTAGGCCTTGTGCTGGTTCGTCATGTGCATCAATGGTAGCCTGAAACCGGAAGGGAATCCAGGGATTATTCGCGCGGTTTCTGCGTGCAGGGACGTCTGCCCCGGAGGTCCGGCTCTTCTCCCATTGGGATAATCAAAATCGCTGTCGGGTTCGAAATCGAAAGAGAGCCGGACAGCCCTGCGGGGACAGGGTTTGTCAAGGGGGGAACGGCCCCGGAACCGGTTTCCCGAGCCCTGGGACCGTTCCTGGATGCTGCATTTTCCTCAGTCGCTCATCACGTACTCGCCGTTCAAGGGGAGGACGAACTCCTGCCAGATCCTTTCGTACTGGGCCGGGTCGGGAACGGCCCTGATCTCCATGATCTCCCTGCAGAACGCGCGCTGGGCATCGTTGGAAGTGTGCTTTCCGTAGATCTGCAGGCCGAAGCCGGCGAAGTCGCGCACCATGAAGTCGAAGATCTGGTTGAGGATGTCCGTGTCGAGGTTCTCGATCTTGGCCTGCTCGATGATGAGCTGCGCGTAGACCACGATGGAGAACATCTCGCCCAGGGTGAGCGAGAAGGACGGGTCCATCTCCTGGAGCTTGTCCGGGAAGGCCTTCTCGAGGAGGTCCCGGAACAGCCCCACCTGTTTGATGAAGGCCGCCACATTGGGGAGGTCCTTGCAGGTGTCGAGCACGGGCCGGTAGTCGTTGAACTGCACCTTGCCCAGGCCGGCCGCAGTGCCCTGGTTGAAGAGGAAGAGGTCGTCGCGGTTCTCGAAGGTCGGCGGGATGTACTCGAAGCTGCCGGGGTTGAAGAAGTAGTTCTTCATGAACTTGCGGATGAGCATGACGTTGACGTGGACCGTGCCCTCGAGCTTCGAGGGGCCCGTGATGTCAAGCGTCGCGGTGGAGAAGTGGGTGTCGCGCTCGAAGCCCTTGGCCGCGATGACGTCCCACAGCAGCGCCATGACCTGCTCGGCCTGAAGGGTCACCTTCATCTTGCTGGTGGGGTTGAAGAGCAGGAACCTGCGGTCGCTGGGGCTGGCGTTGCGGAAGTAGTCCGTTGCGCGGCGCTGGTAGAGCTTCATGCCGATGAGGCGCAGCCAGGCCTCCATGAAGTTAGCCTTCACGTGCGGCATGTCCGTGACCTTGAACCCGTAGAGGGTGCGGTTTGCGGCATGGGTGATGGCCTCGTAGAAGGAGTGCTCGCACACGCCGATGGAGCCGGGGCCGATGTTGAACTTGCCGATGTTCACCGTGTTCAGGGCGCAGTCCCATGCGTGGGGCCCGCGGGACAGGATGTCGTCCTCGGACACGGGGTAGTCGTTCAGCGCGAACTGGGCCACGTACTGCTGGTGCTGGATCACGTTGCGTTTGAGCTCGTAGGCCTTGTGGCGGAAGTTCGCGTCGAAGAAGCAGTAGTCGTCCGAGCCGTCGCGCACCTTGCAGAAGCAGGAGACCATCTCCGCTTCGTTGCCGTTGCCGATGTAGTATTTCTCGCCCCGGGCCAGCCAGCCGCCCTTGCCGTCCGGGTAGAGGCTGGTCTCGGTGGAGTAGAGGTCTGCGCCGTGCTCGCGCTCCGAGAGGCCGAAGGCGAAGATGGCGCCGTCCTTCAGGAGCTTTGCCGCCTTCTTCTTGGCCTTCTCGTTGGGGCTCATCCAGATGGGGCCAAGACCGAGGATGGTGACTTGGAAGCAGTACCAGTAGCCCATGCCGTAGAACGCCAGCAGCTCGGCATACTCGCTGTTGCGGGCCGTGTCCCAGCGGCAGTCGGGATCGCCGTCGGCATATTCCTTCGGCGTGAGCAGCTTGGAGAAGATGCGCTCCTTCTTGATGAACTCGATGAAATCCTTGTACCAGATGTGGCTCCAGTAGTCCTCGGTGAGCCTGGTCTTGCCCATGGCCTCGAAGAAGGCGATGGTCTTGTCCATGATGTCCCGTGATCCCTTGTCCTTCATGAGACTCTGATATTTCTTGGGCTGAAGCAGAAAATTCATGAGATGCTCCTTTCCTCGTGCGGTTTTCCCGGAAGACGCGCCCCGTGCGGTCCACCGGCAATGACAGGCATCAGCTGTGCACGTGCTGTGCCATGGATGATTGTGCTTATAACTCCTTGATATTTTATGGTATCACAGGTGAGCCCGGGATGAAAAGCCGAAATATCGGCTCCAAACTGCCGACATATCGGCTTGATCGCCATCCTCGGCCGTGCCTGACGGCGAGACCCGCCCACGGGGTTCTTCGCGAGCGCCCGCTCCCATGCGGCCATCTTCTCTTCATCTCGCGGCACCAAAGGGATCACGAAGGAACAAGCGACTCGGGTATATCGACCAGCTTGGCCCTGAGGTACTCGCCCAGGGTCTTTGCCTGGGCGTCGAGCCTCACCGATGCGGCCGCTCCCTCTCCCAGGATGCCGTGGATGTAGAAATTGAGCGCCAGGAGGTTGGGGAGCTCGCAGCGGTCGATCCCACAGCCTTTCAGGTCTCTTAGGAGCCCGAGCAGCCTTTCCGTGGTGAGGAAGCCCTTAAGGAAGGCGTAGGCCTCGGGCGTCTTCGCCCACACCCCCAGGTTCGCGTTGCCGCCCTTGTCGCCCGAGCGGGTGGCGAAGACCCGGCCGAAGGGCACCCGCACGGTTCTGCCCCCCGGCGCTGCCGGCAGGTCGGGCACGACGGGCTCTATCCGTACGGCGCTGCCGCCGGGGACGCTCTCCTCCACGGCGAACTCCTGATCCCCGATGACGACCCTCTGGCTGACGTGCCCCTTCGAAACCAGGGCTGGCCAGTAGACGATGGCGGGCGTGCCCTTGGCGGGCGGGGCCGTGCCTGCGAAGCCCGGGATGTTGGCCAGGGCGAGCTCCACCGCCTTCGACGAGAGCTTGTCGACCTTTTTCCGGTCCGGGTCGATGGCCGTGAGCCTGAGGTAGGCAAAGGCCTCCTCGTTCGTCCCAGGGTCCTCCTTGTCCGAGCGTATGAGCTGGACGTCGAGCTTCTGGAACTGGTCGCTGCCCCCGATGGCGTCGAAGAGCGCCTCCTGAACGATGCGGGCCTTCTTCTCGATGTCGAGGCCGGCCAGGAGCAGGGTCATGGAGTTCCGGTAGCCCGCGAGCGTGTTGATGCAGACCTTTGCCGTAGCCGTGGGCGGCTCTCCCTTCGCCCCGCTCACGAGGACCCGGTCCGGGCCCTCCTGGGACAGGCAGATGGTGTCGAAGCGGGCCACCACGTCGGGGGTCAGGTAGCGGTGGTCTGAGATCTCGTAGAGGAGCTGGGCCTTCACCGTGTCCACCGACACCAGGCCGCCCGTGCCCGGGTGCTTGGTGATGACCGACGACCCGTCCCCGTACACCTCGGCGATGGGGAAGCCCACCCGGACGAAGCTCGGCACCTCGTCGATGAAGGAGTAGTTGCCGCCCGTGGCCTGGGCCCCGCACTCGATGATGTGGCCCGCCACGGTGGCGCCCGCGAGCCTGTCGAGATCGTCCCTGCTCCAGCCGAACCTCCACGCGGCAGGCCCCACCACCAGGGACGCGTCCGCGATGCGGCCGCCCACCACGATGTCAGCCCCCTCCTCGAGGGCCTTCACGATGCCCCAGCACCCCAGGTAGGCGTTGGCCGAGATGGTCATGGCCTTCGAGGAGCGGAGCGGGATCCCCTTGTCGAGGTGGACGAACTCCTCGCCCGCTTCCTGGAGCTCACCAAGTCTCGGCATGAGGTCGTCGCCCTCGATGCAGGCGATCGTGGGCTTCAGGCCGAACGAAGAAGCCATGCCAGTGAGCGCGGAGGCCAACCCCCTCGGGTTGAGCCCGCCCGCGTTCACCACCACGCGGATCCCCTTCTCGAGGCACTCGCCCATGATCCCCTCCATCTGCTTCAGGAAGGTGGGCACGAAGCCTGCGTTTGCGTCCTTCATCTTGAGCCTGAACAGGATGGCCATGGTGAGCTCGGCGAGGTAGTCGCCCGTGAGGAAGTCGATGGGGCCGCCCCGGACCATCTCCCTGGCTGCGCTCAGGCGGTCCCCGAAAAAGCCGCTGCAGTTCGCGATGATGACCTTGTCCCTCATGCCGTCCTCCTTCATTCGCCGGTGAAAACCGGGGTGCGCTTTTCCAGGAAGGCCGTGATGCCCTCGCGGGCGTCCCTGGTGGAAGCCACCTCCACGAGCTTGGCCGAGAGGAAGTCGAGGGCTTCGGCGAGTCCCATGCCCTCGGCCCGGTCGAAGGCCTCCTTGCCGATCTTCATGCCGATGGGGCTCTTCGCAGTGAGCGACCCCAGGACCGCATCCACGGCACCATCGAGCTCTGGCGCCGGCACCACCCTCGTGATCAGGCCCATCGAAAGGGCCTCCGCAGCGGTGAGGCGCTCCCCGAGCATGATCATCTCGTAGGCCTTCTTCCTGGGCACGTTCCGGAAGATGAGCGCGCCGATCATCATGGGCCACAGGCCCACGTTCACCTCGGGCGTGCCGAAGGCTGAGTCGTCGCTCGCGACGACGATGTCGCAGGCGAGCATGAACCCCATGCCGCCCGCCAGGCAATAACCCCTGACCCGCGCCACGGTGGGTTTCGGGAACGTTGCCAGGCGCTTCAGGAGCCTGGCGTATTCGGCAAACACCGTGCGGCCTCCCTCCGACATGCCGTCGCCAAGCTGGGCGCCGGTGCAGAAGGCCTTGTCCCCGGCCCCGGTGACGAGCACGGCCCGCACGTCCGCGTCCGCCTCGGCGGCGTCGAGGAAGCCGTGGAAGAGGCCGATGGCCTCGGGCGTGACGGCGTTCCTCTGGGCCTCGCGGTTGATGGTGATCCTGGCTACCCGGTTTTCCACCGTGTAGAGAAGCTGTTCGTCAGCCATGTTCCGATCTCCTTTCCCGGCTTTTACGCGTCTTCTTCCTTCTCGATGTCCAGGAGGATCCTGCCGGGCATGACCTTCTCCCCCTCGGCGGCGTTCACCCTGACGACCCTGCCCGCATAGGGGGCCTGGAGGGTGGTCTCCATCTTCATGGCCGACACCACCGCCACGGCCTGGCCCTTCTCGACCCGGTCGCCCTCGGAGACCATGATCCTCACCACCACCGAGGGCATGGGGGGCGTGACCTCCTGGGGCAGCTCCTTGCCCCGTCTCCGGGGGCCTGCCTTCGCCAGGACGTCCGCGTCCTGGACAGGGTAGGTGATGCCGCCCACGTTCACGAGCAGGCCGTCTTGGCCTTCGGCCAGGAAGGCGCTCACGGTCCGGCCGTCGATCTCGATGAGGATGCGGTTCTCCGAGACGATGCAATAGCCCGCCTTCACCTCGCGGCCGTCGATGACGGCTGCGCAGGTGCCCGCTTCGCTCAGGTCCGCCTGAATGGGGATGTCCTTCCCCGCGATCCGTACGGTATAGTTCATGTCATGTCTCCATGTCCGTTACGGCCTGAAGTTCCCCAGTGCCTGCCAGGGGGAGTACTCCTGCGCAGCCGTACCCTGGACTGCCGGCCGCTTTTCCTTCGAAGCGTGGATCACGTACGCCAGGGCGGCCGCCTCGACGTGCTCGAGCACCGGGTTCCAGGGGCTGAAGTGCGTGTCGATGAAGTCAGTGAAGGTCTCCCCCCTCCTGAAGGCCTTGCTGGAGAGGATGTCCACGAGGAAGGGGATGGGGGTGAGCACGCCCAGGATCACGTAGTCCTTGAGCGCCCTGATCATCCGGTCGATGCACTCGTCCCTCGTGGAGGCGTGGGTGATGAGCTTCGAGAGGATGGGGTCGTACTCGAAGGGCACGGTGAAGCCCGCGTAGACGCCGCAGTCGTTCCGGATGCCCGGGCCCCTGGGCTCGTGCACGTACGAGATCTTCCCAGGCGACGGCAGGAAGCCGCTCAAGGGGTCTTCCGCGTAGATGCGGCACTCGATGGCGTGGCCCCGCGCCCTGACGTCGTCCTGGGTAAGGCCGAGTCCTGCGCCCGAGGCGATCTCGAGCTGCCTGCGCACCAGGTCGATGCCCGTGACCATCTCCGTGACCGGGTGCTCCACCTGGAGGCGCGTGTTCACCTCGAGGAAGTAGAAGGAGCCGTCCGTATCGAGGAGGAACTCCACGGTGCCCGCGTTCACGTATCCCGAGGCCTTCGCGGCGGCCACCGCCGCCGCACCCATGCGCTCCCTGAGCTCCGGCGTGAGCGCGGGCGAGGGGGTCTCCTCGATGATCTTCTGGTGTCTGCGCTGGATGGAGCACTCCCGCTCGAGGAGGTGGACGACATTGCCGCGGCTGTCGGCCAGGACCTGGAACTCCACGTGGCGGGGCCGTTCGATGTACTTCTCAAGGAAGATGTCCCCGTTGCCGAAGGCGCCCTTCGCCTCCCGGGAGGCGGACGTGCAGGCGTCCCTGAGCTCGGCCGGGTCGCGGACGACCCTCATGCCCTTGCCCCCGCCGCCGGCCGCCGCCTTGACGAGCACCGGGTATCCGATCCGATCCGCTTCCCTCGAGAGGACGTCCGGGTCCGTGGAGGGCTCCATCGTGCCCGGGATGACCGGCACCCCGCTTTCGGCCATTATGCGCCGGGCCACCGTCTTGTCGCCCAGGTCCCTGATGGCCTCCGGCGGCGGGCCGATGAACACGATGCCCTCGCGCGCGCAGCGCTCCGCGAACAGGGCGTTCTCCGCCAGGAACCCGTACCCCGGGTGGATGGCCTCGGCCCCGGTCCGCCGGGCGGCCTCGATGACGCGGTCCATGTTCAGGTAGCTTTCGGAAGGCTCGGAAGGGCCGATATGCACGGCCTGGTCCGCTTCGAGGACGTGCAGGGCCTGGCGGTCCGCCTCGGAAAAGACGGCCACGGTCCTGATGCCCATTTCCCGGGCCGTGGCCATGATCCGAACCGCGATCTCGCCACGGTTGGCTATGAGAATCTTCTTGAACATTGCTTTCTCCTACATCCTGAAGATGCCGAAGCCTTCGACGCCATCCCTGATGGGTGCGTTCAGCGAGGCCGAGATGGCCAGCCCCAGGACGTCTCTCGTCTCCGCGGGGTCGAGGATGCCGTCGTCCCAGAGGTTCGACGTGCTGTAGTAGGCGTCCCCCTCCTTTTTGGCCGCCTCCACGATGGGCACCCGGATGAAGTTCTCCTCCTCCTTTGTGAGCGGCGGCAGGCCCGCCTTGGCGTTCTGGTCGTTCTTCAGGGTGATGAGAACACCCGCCGCCTGCTCGCCCCCCATGACCCCGATCTGGGCGTTGGGCCACATCCACAGGAACCTCGGGCTGTAGGCCCTGCCGCACATGCCGTAGTTCCCGGCGCCGAAGGAGGCGCCCACGATGACCGTGAACTTCGGGACCGTGCACGTGGAGACCGCGCACACCATCTTCTGGCCGTCCTTGGTGATGCCGAGGCGCTCGTACTGGCGGCCGATGATGTAGCCGTTGATGTTCTGCAGGAACAGCAGCGGGATCCTGCGCTTGTCGCAGATCTCGATGAACTGCGTGGCCTTGAGCGCGCTGTCCGAGAACAGCACCCCGTTGTTGCCCAGGATGCCCACGGGGCAGCCGTGGATGAAGGCGAACCCGCACACGAGCGTGGGGCCGTAGAGCTCCTTGAACTCGAGGAACTCGCTGCCGTCCACCATGCGGGCGATGATCTCCCGGCAGTCGTAGGCGACTTTGAGGTCCCTGCTCACGATGCCGTAGATCTCACGCGGGTCGTAGACAGGCGGCTTCGGCTCGCGCATCGTGACGTGGGCCTTGAGGTTCTTCGGCAGGGTCCCCACGATCGTGCGCACGATGGACACCGCGTGGGCGTCGTCGTCGGCGAAGTAGTCGGACACCCCGGATTCCATGCAGTGCACCTCCGCGCCTCCCAGCTGGTCCGCCGTGACCTCCTCGCCCGTGGCAGCCCTCACCAGGGGTGGCCCGCCCAGGAAGATGGCGCCCGTGCCCTTGACGTGCACCACCTCGTCGGACATGGCAGGGATGTAGGCGCCGCCTGCCGTGCACAGGCCCATGACCGCCGTGATCTGCGGGATGCCCATCTTGGACATGACTGCCTGGTTGTAGAAGATCCTGCCCCCGTCGTCGATGTCCGGGAAGATCTCGGACTGCAGCGGCAGGTAGGCCCCTGCGGAGTCGAGGAGGCTCACCATGGGGAGCCTGTTCTCCATGGCGATGGTCTGGCAGCGCAGGGTCTTCTTCACGCCCATGGGGTAGACCGCGCCGCCCTTGATCATGGCGTCGCTGGCCAGCACGAGCACCTCCCGGCCCTCGATGACGCCGATGCCCGTCACGAGCCCCGCCCCGTGGACCCTGCCGTCGTACATGCCCCGTGCGGCCAGGGGCGCGATCTCCAGGAAGGGGGTGTTCCGGTCGAGGAGCATGTCGAGCTTCGTGCGCACCGGCAGCTTGCCCTGGGCCGCGAGCCGGTCCCGGTCCTTCTGGGGGCGCTCGTTCCGGGCCTTCTTCAGCTCGGCCTTGAGGTCCGCCACCAGGGCCTCCATGGCCTCATAGTTCTTCTTATACTCGTCCGAGTTCCTGTCTATCCTGGTTTCTATGACGTCCATCCCTCACCTCTGCTCTGGTGGTTCCCCTCTCCATGATCCTCACGGGGGCGTCGCTCACATTCACCTTCATCGGGGTCGGGGTCGGTATCGGAGTCGACCCCATTTCCTTTCGACCCCGATACCGATACCGACCCCGACCCCGAACGCAGTGCATCTCTCCGTCTCCCGGGCACAGGATAGCCCGACAGCCCAACCCCGCCATCATCGTACCGGGGCGAACCTGTCCAGGTCGGCCTTCGCGATGAGCTGGCGCTGCATCTCGGAGGTGCCCTCGCAGATCTCGCCGAACTTCGCGTCGCGGAAGAGCTTCTCGATCCCGCTGCCAGCGAGGTAGCCGTGGCCCGCGAAGACCTGCATGCCCCAGTTCGCGATCTTCGTGACGCCTTCGCTGGCGAAGAGCTTTGCGCACGCCCCCAGGACCTCCGCCCCGGGCTCGCCTGTGTCCATGGCCCAGGCGGCCCGCAGGGCCATGACCCGGCCCAGGTCGTTGTAGGCGAACATGTCCGCCAGCTTGAAGCCCACGTCCTGATACATGCCGATGCGCTTGCCGAAGGCGGTCCGCGTCCTGGCATGGTTCGTGGAGAGCTCCATGCACGCCGTGCCGATGCCCACGCACAGGGCCGCGATCCCCACCGTGCCCAGGGAGAGCAGGCGGCCCGCCTGGCCGAAGCCCTGCCCCTGGACATCCCCCAGGAGGCCCGAAGCCACGCAGCCGTCCAGGGTCAGCGACGAGGCGGGCAGGCCTCTGAGCCCGAGGGTCTCGACGCCCCTGCCCAGGGCGAGCCCTTCCGCGCCTTTCTCCACCAGGAAGAGGCTCATGCCTCCTTCCTTGCCCGCCTCGCGGTCGGTGTACGCGAGCACGAGGATCACGTCGGCGATGGGCGCGTTCACCACAATGCCCTTGGTCCCGTTCAGGAGCCAGGTGTCGCCCACCCGGACCGCGCTCGTGGCGACGGCCCCCATGTCGGTGCCGGCCTGCTCTTCGGAATAGGCCAGCGCCCCCACGGCCTCTCCGTCGAGGAGGGGAGCGAGCCAGCGGTCTTTCTGATCATCCGTGCCGAAGAGCCTGATGGCCCCGGCGCACAGGAACGCGCTCGCCCGGGCGCTCATGAAGGTCGCCGGGCAGGCCTTCGCGATCTCTTCACCCGCGATGCAGTGGCCCACCATGTCGAGGCCTTCGCCTGTGAACCCGTGTTTCAGGATCCCCGCTCCCCCTAAGGCCTTCAGGTTCTCCCTCATGAGGGCGCAGGCCCTCTCGGGCGGGCACGTGTCGAGGAGGGCGGCCCTCGGCGCGATCTCCCTGGCGCAGAAGGCGGCCGTGTCCTGCTGGAGCTTCGTTTCTTCCGGAGAATACTGGTAGTCCATCTCTCACCTCCCCTACATCATCATGATCCTGGAGACGATCATGCGCATGATGTCCGACGTGCCGCCGCCGATGGCGGCGAGCTTGGCGTCCCGGAAATTCCGCTCCACCGGGTACTCGTGCATGAAGCCGTAGCCGCCGAAGATCTGCACGGCCTCGCTCGCCATCTCGAACCCCTTGTCTCCGGCGTAGACCTTGCTCACCGCGGCCGAGAGCGGGTTGAGCATCTGGCCTTTGTCCTTGGCCGAGGCCACCCGGTAGACCGAGAGCCGGCACGCCTCGATAAAGACCCTGAGGTCGGCGATGCGATGCTGCACGGCCTGGAAGGCCCGGATGGGCCGGCCGAACTGCTGCCGTTCGTTGGCGTAGCGGGCGCACAGATCGAGGTTGTACATGGCAGCGCCCAGCAGGGGCGAGAGCAGGGTGCAGCGGTCCCACTCCACGCCGTTGAGCGCGATGAACCAGCCCTTGCCTTCCCCTCCCAGCACGTTCTCCTCGGGCACCTCGCAGTCTTCGAGAAAGACCTCCGAGGTGGCGGAGCACCTGCACCCCAGCTTGTGGAACGGCTTTCCGGTGGAGAGCCCGGGCGTGCCCTTCTCGATGATGAAGGCTGTGATGCCCTCGTGCTTCTTCGCATGGTCCACGTTGGCGAACACTACGAAGATGTCCGCCACCGGGGCGTTGGTGATGAAGGTCTTCGAGCCGTTGAGCACGTAAGAGCCGCCCTTCCTCACGGCAGTGGTCCTCATGGACGCTGCATCGGACCCGCTCCCGGGCTCGGTGAGGCCCATGCATCCGATCAGGTCGCCTTTTGCCAGTCCAGGCACGTACTTCCTCTTCTGCTCGTCGGTGCCGAAGTCGTAGATGTTGTGCGCGCACAGGTAGGTGTGGGCGCCCCAGGCGAGCACGCTCCCGCCGTCGACCCCGCCGTGGCCCAGCGCCTCCCCGGCCAGGCAGCAGGTGAGGATATCCGCGCCGGAGCCGCCCAGCTCCTCGGGGAAGGGCAGGCCCAGGAGGCCGAAGGAGGCGAGCCTCTGCCAGATCTCGAAGGAGAACTCGCCCCTGAGGTCCGCCTCCTCGCACAAGGGCGCGATCTCGTCCCTGCCGTAGCGGTATACGGTGTCCCTGAACATCTTCTGTTCCTGAGTAAGGCTGAAATCCATCGAGAACCTCCTCTTTTCCGGCAGCCGCCGGACCCGGGCGGGATTGCAGTGAAAGACGCCACACCCACCGACCGGCCGTCATGCGCCGCCTGTTTCTCAGACGTTCATTGCACACGCAAGGAAATACCGTCAGTTGACAACTTAACTGACAGTAGTAATTTAACCGTTGGTAGGGTTGTTGTCAAGGCAAATGCACGGGCCTCTCCTCTGACGGGCCGGGTATGCGCTTCTGCCTGTGAAAGAGGCATTGGCTGGCACGGGCGCAGGTACGCAATCCCCTTGACAAGCTCTGTCCGGGGTGATGTATATTTAACTTGCAGTAGGGAAACTGACTTCCGGTTCATGTGCGTCCGGGAAAATCCGACGGTACAGGTGAAGCTGATGCAGAAACATCGAGAGGCCATACAGAACAGGAAAAAGAGGGAGAAGGACCAGCGCATCCAGGGCATCCTCACCGCGGCGAAGAAGGTGTTCTTCTCGAAGGGATACCAGAAGGCGACCATGGACGAGATCGCCTTCGAGGCGGAGGTCAGCAAGCCCACCATCTACCAGTATTTCAAGACCAAGGACGAGCTCTACTCGGCCCTCATGCTGCCGTTCCTCGAGGAGTTCGGGAGCCGTTTCGAGCTCATCGAGCAGAAGCTCGAGAAAAAGGGGTATACGAAGGGCAGGGCCTTCGTGAAGGACGTGTTCCGGGCGTTCATGAAAAGCTACGAGGCCGCGCCGGACTCCCTGCGGGTTGCCAACACCTTCTTCCAGCACGCGGACCTCATCAGGGAGCTCTCAGAGAGCACACGGGCGGTCATCAGCAGCCGGGGCAAGCACGACTTCGAGCTGGCCAGGCGCGTGCTGGAGGAGGCGGGCAGCCAGGGCCTCATCCGGGAGAAGGACCCGTACGCCCTCTCGGACATCATCTGGGGCATGCTCCTGGGCATCACCCAGGTCATGGACATGAAGGCCGTGAGGCACCCCGAGCACGGGACCTACCTGAAATCCACCCTCGCGGAAGCGGAGAAGATCCTGGCCGATGCCATTGCCCTGTCGTGAGGCTCCGGCAAAGGCGTTTCCTCAATATTGCCTGTGAGGTGCCGAGAGGCATCCTGGTCCTTACATAAGGGAAAGGCCGTTCGTCGGTAAGGTGGACCTGAAGGCCTTGAGAAGGGGTGCGGGATGCCGGGGCCCTCGTGCCGGGCCCCGGAACGTGTTCCAGAGGCTTTAAGATCAGTTTGCGACCGAGGTTTTGAACTTCTGGACGTCTTCGGCCAGGATCGTGGCCACGGTGCGCAGGTTGTCCAGCGTGCTCGCCAGTTCCTCCACGGTGGAGGCGTTGCTCTGGGTGGAGGCGTCGATCTGGGTGATGGCGCGGCCCAGCTCGCCGATGTTCTGCGTCTGCTCCATGCTCGACGTGGAGATGACCTCCATCATGCTGAAGAAGGATTCCATGCGCCCCATGAGGTCCTCCATGGACTGGGTGGTCTTCTTCATGACCTCGTCGCCGAGCATGATCTTGTCCACCGTGCCTTCGATGAGGCTCTTGATCTCCCGGGCCGCTTCGGCCGAACGCTGGGCCAGGGAGCGCACCTCGCCCGCCACCACGGCGAAGCCTTTGCCGTGCTCTCCCGCCCGGGCCGCCTCCACCGAGGCGTTCAGGGCAAGGAGGTTCGTGTGGAAGGCCACCTCGTTGACCGTGGACACGATGTCCCCGATCTTCTGGGAGTCCTGGGATATCTCCTGGGTCGCGGTCATGAGCGCTCCGAAGACCTGCTTGTTCTGGTTGATGAGCCTGGTTATGGCGTTCGACGCTTCCTGGCCTTCTCGGATGAGGTCCGCGTTCTGCCGCACCGTGCCGTTGAGCTCCTCTATGGAAGCCGTGATTTCCTCAACGGACGCCGCCTGCTCCTGGGTGGCCTGGGAGAGGCCCTGGGAACCCGCGCTCACGCCCTCGATGGAGTGGTGGAGCTCAAGGGAGGACTCCCGCACATGGGCAACGATCTGCTCGATGTCTTCCATGAAGGTGTTGAACCAGAAGGCGAGCTCGCCTACCTCGTTGATCCCCGTCACTTCGAGCCGCTTGGTGAGGTCGCCCTGGCCCTTGGCCATGTCCTGGAGCATGAAGGACATCTTGCCCACGGAGAGCTTGAGGGTCTTCATGAGCAGCCAGGCGTTGAGGAGGGTCATTGCCACTGTCTCGAAGACGATGAGGAAGAACCCGAACTGAACGTGCTCGAGATTCACGCCGGAATTGATGGACTGGTAGATGAGACCCAGCAGGTTGCCGATGGGGGAGATGACGATGAACAGGACCGTGAACAGAAGCTTGCTGGTGATGTCCATCCTGAAGAGCTTCGATCTGTCCTGATCGTCCAGGATCCCCCTGAAATTGCAGCGCGTGTAGAACTGCACCAGGCTGTTCTCAGAGGCGAGGTAGTTGTAGGGGATGAAGGCCAGGGCATTCATGATCAGGCAGTTCATGCCGAAAATGGCGGTATTCGTATCAATGTATCCCTTCACGTAGAAGGGGCCGATGCAGATGATGGTGGCAAGGACCGCCCATCGGATGAATACGGTGACGGCCTCGATGAGCGGCATCAGGGAAACGGAGCGCAGGGCCCTGAGCACCTCGTCGCGGCTCGGCGATTCCTGTTCCATGATCTCGATGGCGGGCTTGACGTACAGGTACTTCGCCAGCATCCCGAGTATGCATCCGACGAGGCCTGCCAGAGAGGCATACAGGGCCGCCTCCAGGATGTTTTCACGAAACCCCGGAGCAGCGTTGTCGAAGAGGAAGAACACGGTGGGAATGAGGATGGCTACGGACACGAGCTCCTGGCGGTTGAACGGCTGGAAGAACAGTTTTTTCGTCTGCTCCTTCATGGCTGCAATTCCTTTCAAGATGTTGTCTAAATTATGCGGTGCGCTGGTGAAGGGTATATCGGGATAATTATTCTGAATCTTTATGTGATTCATCCTTCAGCAGCAGATTTCCGGCACAGGCTTCCTGATGCCCCTCCGGGCTTCCCGGCCGCGTGGAGGCATGGGGAGGTCAGGGTATTTGGGTGAGGGTTGCATATTCCGGGTGGCAGGGCTACAAGGAACCAATCCCTGATCGAAAGGCGGTGACCATGAAAAAAGAAACAGCGTGCGTCCACAGCGGGACCTACCGGGACAGGGAGGTGAGAGGGATCAACACGCCCATCTTCACGTCGTCTGCCTGCGAGTACCTCGACCGGGAGGGGACCCCGTATCCGCGCTATTTCAACACGCCAAACCAGGAGGCGGTGGTGCGCAAGCTCTGCGCCCTCGAGGGTGCGGAGGCCGGCGTGCTCTTCTCCTCGGGCATGGCCGCCATGAGCACCTCCATCCTCGCGTTCGCCGGCGCGGGCGACCACGTGGTCCTCATGGACGAGCTCTACGGCGGAACCCACGCCTTTGCCACGGGCGATTTCGGGAAGATGGGCATCGGGTGCTCGTTCGCCCCCACGAACGCGGACGCGGTCTGCGAAGCGGCCACCGACCGGACAAAGGTCATTGTCATCGAGTCGCCCACGAACCCTCTGCTGGGCGTCGTCGACATCGCCCGCGTGGCCCGGTTCGCCCGGGAACGCGGCATCACCACGGTCATCGACAACACCTTCGCCTCGCCCATGAACCAGAATCCCCTGGCCTTCGGCATCGACGTCGTGGTGCACAGCGCCACCAAATACCTCGGAGGGCACAGCGACCTCTGCTGCGGGGTGGCGCTCACGTCGAAGGAAAAGGCCCAGCCCATCACGGCCCTGGCGCGACACCTGGGGGGGAGCCTCGACACTTTCGCCTGCTACCTCCTGGAGCGCAGCATCAAGACCCTTGCCTTGCGGGTCGAGCGCCAGTCGGCCAACGCCATGGCCATAGCCTCGTTCCTCCAGTCGCACCCGGCGGTCAGGCGCGTGAACTACCCCGGCCTGCCTGATTTCCCGGGTCACGAGATCGCCCGGGCCCAGATGAAGGACTTCAGGGGCATGCTCTCGTTCTACCTGGACGAAAACAGGGTGGACCCGGCGCGGTTCGTGAGGGGGCTCGACCTCATCGTCCCCGCGGTGAGTCTGGGCGGCGTGGACACCACCATCTGCTCGCCCGCGGTGACCTCGCACGCCACCATCTCACGGGAGGAGCGGGAGCGCCTCGGCATCACGGACTCCCTGTTCAGGCTCTCGGTGGGCATCGAGCACATGGACGACCTCATCGCCGACCTGGAGCAGGAGCTCAAGGGGCAGGGAAGACCCTAGCCGATATCCATGAGAGGCTCGAGGGCGGCGGCCTTCTCGAAGGAGTCCGGGTCCCAGGCCGGGCGGTTGTCCCTGTCGATGAGCCTCGCCCTGACCCCTTCCCGGAAGTCGTGCCGGGTCATGAGGAACCGGGCCACCTTCAGGTCCGAGAGGTAGACCTCCCGCAGGTCGCGGCCCTCGTCCCGGCGCAGGCACTTCAAAGTAACCACCACGGCGCTGGGCGAGCGCTCCGAGAGCCTGCCGAACACCCCTTCGCACAGGTCGTTCAGGATGCTGCATGCCTTCAGGTCGCTCAGAATGTCCAGCACGGACGTCCTGCCCGCGAAGTACTCCCTTGCCCACCTGTCCATCTCCGGGTTTTCCGGTATGTCCGCCTGCACGAAGGGGGAGAGGGCCTGCCGCAGCGCGGAGGCTGCCTCGGTGCGGTCGGCGGGCAGGCCGTCGGCCCGGTCGATGACCGCCTGAAGCGCCCCGTTCAGCCGTGAAGATGGAATGAGGCACGATGCCAGGCCGACGCGGACGCACTCCGCCCCTGCCATCTCATAACCCGTGAGCCCCAGGAACTCGGGGTAGCCCGGGCCGCACTTCGAGAACAGCCAGCCCGTGGAGCCCACGTCGGGGAAGAAGCCGATGCGCGTCTCGGGCATGGCCATGCGGGTGGTCTCTGTGGCGACCACGATGTCCGCGCCCGCCGCGATCCCGAGCCCTCCTCCCATGGTGATGCCGTGGGCGAAGACCACCACGGGTTTCTCGAAGAGGTGGATGAGCAGGTCGAGGTCGTTTTCCTCCCTCAAGAACTGCATGGCCGGCTCGATGGAGCCGTCTCGGACGGCGCCGGCCATGATCTTGATGTCCCCCCCGGCGCAGAACCCCCGGTCTCCGGCGCCGGTCATGACCACGCACTTCACGCCCGCGTCGCGTCGGGCGCGCTCGAGGGCGCCGGAGATGGCGCGCACAATGTCCAGGGTGAGGCTGTTGATCGCCCCGGGCCGGTTGAGGGTGATGTGCAGGGCCGCGCCGCTCAGGCTCACGATCACCTGCTCTTCGTCCAGTCTGGTTTCCCGTTCCATGCGGGCTTGCCTCCCGTGCTCATGTCCATGAGCTTCCATCATAGAGAATAACCGGCGGTTATGCCGGTGAGAAGGGGCGGGCAGGCCGGAACCTGGGACCTTGCCGAAAGGTCAGAGAACGCTCTCCAGGCAGAGGCAGGTCAGCTCTTCGGCCACCTGGGCCTCCCTGCAGGCGTCGCCGTTCCTGCAGCCCGGGCAGAGCAGGGTGATAGCCTGCCTGTGGATCTCCAGGGTCCCTTTCCGGGCATGGATGTCGGAGAGCTCCTTGAGGTATCCCCCGGCCACGGCGGGGTGCAGGGTGTCCTCCCTGCCGAGGCCGATCCACCGGAAGACCCCCTGGTCACCGCGCAACGACCTGCAGTCAGGGCAGGAGAGGATGGCGTTCTCCGAGGAGGCGCTTCCCCCGCGGACCAGAGGGATGAGGTAGTCAAGATCGAGGTTGGAAGGGGTTCCGCAGAACGCGCAGGCGATGAGCAGGTCAGGGCTCTGCCGCCACTCGCGGTTCAGCTCCTGCATGGTGATCCTGCCGCTCAGCAGGGCCTTGAACCGGTTCGCCACGAAGGGGTAGTCGATGTTTCCCTTGAGCGAGGTGCGGGAAACGAGCTTGGCGAACTCGAAGAAGATTTTTTCCCGTATGGTCTTCACGTAGCCAGGGCGCACGCTCATGGCTTTCCCTTTTCTTCATGCCGGCAGACAGGGGCCGCGCCGAGGAGCACGTTCATGGACCGGCTCACCGCCGGTCCATGAAATCATCCGGACTCATCCGGGGCTGACGCTGCATCCCTGGTCGACCATGTCCCGGACGGACCCGGAAGGGTGGCGCCGCACATTTCCCATGCACATGTTTCCGTGTGCCCTGCAAGCGCCTGATGGCCTCCTCCCTTCCATCAACATACCCTCAACTGAAACCTACCCCTTTACGCACTGCTGTGTGACTCCGACCGCCTTTACGCACTGAAGAAATTCCATTCAGACACAGCACTGCATGCAAACCAGGCGCAGGGGCCTCTGCTGAACATAAACCCCATACGCAAGTGGTGAGGTGGTGCATATATTCCTTCTCCTCACATCAACACATGGAAAGCTCTCGGCTGCGGTATGCTCTGGATGTATTACAATATGAAATTATGGGCATGTATATACCCAAGCCCTTGGGAATGCAAATGGAAAAATGCATTGTTTGCATAAGAATACATGGAAAGATCAGAAGATGCACCCCTCTTGAGACCCATGGTACAGCCTCCCTTAAAAAAAGGCCGTCCGGTGCGAGGGCGGAGCCCGATCACCCTTCGAGGACCGGCTTGATCACCTTTCTGCCCTTGAACACGCTCTCCGTCACGACCTTGCCGTCGAGGATGGCGATGTTGTCGTGGATGTAGGTGTAGCGCCTGCCGCCGAAATGGCAGGCGACCACCGCCCTCACCGCGCCCTTCAGGGAGGCGTACCTGTTCACGTCCGTCGCCGGACTGGCCTCGGCATCCTCCAGGGTGAGGGAATGAAAGCCCCTGAACCCGTAGTCCCTGGGTTTACGCTCCGCTGCCTGTCCCTGGACGGGCACGTACTTCACATACCCTATGGTCGCGCCCTCGATGGAGCACTGCCAGGTGTTGTCGCCGACCCCGTCGACCCTGACCGAGGCCTCGCCGAAGCGGAAGACCTCCTTCCTGGCAGGGGTGTCCTTTTCCCGGGTCTTTTCCCGGACCTGTGGCTTCTCTGCTGTCGTTTTCATCTTCTCCACGGCTTTCCCGCTGGTTGCTTCGTGTTCCCGGGATGAAGTCCTCGTTCATACGGGTGAACAGGCAAGCGCCCGCGTGTTCAAGCTGCAGCACGGCGGCTGCTTTCCCATATAAGCAGGATATGCGGTCTTCCGCAAGCACTGAAGAGGGGCCTGGATACAGAGGGTTGAGAAGATTTTCACCCGTTTTCAACCACCGCTTGAGAACCTCCCATGGCCCCCCATTATTGCTTTTCAGAGCCATATGAATTGTCCGACACGGCACGGCTAATCACCGGGTCGCAAGGCAGGGCGTATGGCTCGATCTGTTTCTGCCGGGCAGCCATCCGGCCTGCGAGGCAGCCCTGCCGGGGGCACGTCGGTGCTCCCTTCCGGCAAGGTGCCGGCCTGTGGATGTCCCGAAGGGTGCGGCGGCATGAACGTGTGGATCCTCTATCTCATCGTCGGCGTTCTGGGACTCGTCATCCTGATGTACGTCCTCGTAAGCGTCGTGTCCTGGATCTTCAAGGCGCTGCTTCTGGTCTTCTTCATCCTCTTCCTCTTCGCCGTCTTCAGCATCTGGTGGCGCGCCCGCCACAGGACAACCATCCACCGCTGAGCGCATTCCGGGATGAAACGGAAAACCAGCACCGGGGCCAATGGGCAGGGGCCTTCCAGTGCTTTTCAATTCTGGAGCGCCATCGACCACTTGTGAAAGATTCACGAGATCTTACTACTAATCTTACGAGCCATTGGTACCTCCAGGGGATAGTTTCCTCCCATGCCAAACGGAGATGCTTCTGGCTCGTTTCATATGTTCATGGACGTATGGGATGGAGGCCACCCCTGCATCCTCGTGGATGCGCCTGTCCCGCTGTCCATTTCTCTGTACATCGAGCTGAGCAGGCGGTCCATGGGGCTGCTCGTGCGCAGAAAGGAGCGAGCCATGGAAGATCGCAGAAACATCCGGCCTGAAACGGCCAAAGACCTGCCGGGCAGGCCCGAGAGCCTCTGGACGGGCACGACTCCGGGCACGGGCTTTCCCTCCCTGGACAGGGACCTGCGCCTGGATGCCGTGGTCGTGGGCGGTGGCATCGCGGGCCTGACCACGGCCATGCTGCTTCAGGAAGCGGGCCTGAACACGGCGGTGGTGGAGTCGCGTCGCATCGTCATGGGCGTAACCGCGAAGACCACAGCCAAGATAACAGCGCTGCAGGGGACCGTGTACCGGAGTCTGGTGTCGACCTTCGGGCGCGAGGGCGCCCGGATCTACGCCGACGCCAACGTCAAGGCCCTCGAACAGATGGCGGACCTGATCGAGAGGGAGGGCATCAGTTGCGGGTTCAGCCGCGACCTCGCCTGCACCTACACCAGGGACGACAAGGAGGTCTCCCGGATCGAGGAAGAGGTGAAGGCCGCCGAGGGGGCTGGCCTGCCGGTCTTCTTCACCCGTGAGACGGCCCTGCCGTTTGGGGTGAGCGGCGCCGTCTGCCTGAAGGACCAGGCAAAGTTCCATCCCCGGGAGTATCTGCTCGCCCTGGCCATGAAGTTCACCGGGGCAGGGGGCCTCATCTTCGAGCACACCCGCGCACAGGCGGTGCGCAAGGCGGGGGCGTCGGTGGAGGTCGCCACGGACAAGGGCTCGCTCCGGGCAGGCGCTGCGGTCATCGCCACACATTACCCAGTGCATGACCCGGCGTTCTTTTTCTCCCGGCTCTACCCGCAGCGTTCCTACCTCCTTGCCGCGCGCCTGGAAATGCCCTGCCCCGAGGGCATGTACATCAGCATCGACGAGCCGTTTCACACCATTCGGGGGCAGGCCGTTGGCGATGACCACTTCCTCCTCATAGGCGGCATCCATCACAAGCCGGGTCATGTGAAGAACACGGCGGCCCTGTACCGGGACGTGGAACGGTATGCCCGCGAGCACTTCGCCATCGGCTCCATCGACTATCACTGGTCCACCCAGGACAACTGGACCCCGGACAACGTGCCCTACATCGGCCCCATCTCGCCCCACCAGAAGAACATCTACGTCGCCACCGGGTTCGCGGGCTGGGGCATGGCTCACAGCATGGTGGCCGCGCTCATCATCAAAGACGCCGTGCTCGGGGGGGACAACGACTGGAGCCCCCTGTACAACCCCTCCCGCTTCAAGCCGGGCGGCGTCTTCACCTTTGCGAGGGAGAACCTGCACGTGGCCAGGGAGATCGTCACCGAGCGCTTCTTCACCAGACCCGAGCCCCTCGACGCCGAGTCCCTGAGGCCCGGCGAGGGTGGGCTCTTCGCGCGCGGAGAGGGCCAGATGGCTGCAGCCCGAGACAGCGAGGGCGAGCTCCATGCCGTATCCCCCAGGTGCACCCACATGGGCTGTCTCGTGTCCTGGAACAACGCGGAAGAATCCTGGGACTGCCCCTGCCATGGCTCGCGGTTCACCGGCAACGGGAGGGTCATCCATGCGCCGGCGTTCGTGGACCTCAAGGGCGAGCCACCACAGGGAAAGGAGGGCCGATGATCAAGAAGAGCCGTTCCTGCAGGCTCATCTCCAGGAACCGCAAGAGGCGGGGCTTCCTCGTTTGAGCCGATCCGTACGGAGGTTTGAACGACATGAGGATCGCACAGGCGGCGCCGCTCATCGAGCCCGTCCCGCCGAGGCTCTACGGGGGGACGGAGCGGGTGGTGTCGTATCTGACCGAAGCGCTCGTGGGCAAGGGGCACGAGGTCACCCTCTTCGCCAGCGGTGATTCGAAGACCTCGGCCAGGCTCCTGAGCGTGATACCGAACTCCATCCGGCTGAACCACCACGGCCCCGATCCTTACGCCTACCAGATCATCGAGCTCACCGACGTCCTGGCCCTGGCCGACGAGTTCGACATCATCCACTCCCACCTCGACTACCTGGCCTTCCCGTTCTGCCATTCCTGCGGCACCCCCATCCTGCACACCCTGCACGGCAGGCAGGACTACCCGTACTCGGTGCCCATGCTGCAGCGCTATTCCGATATCGCCCTCGTCTCCATCAGCGACAGCCAGCGCCTCCCCCTGGCGGGCCTCGACCTGAACTGGCAGGGCACCATCTACCACGGCATGCCCGACGACAAGTTCATGCTGTACGGCGGCGAGGGGGGCTATCTGGCGTTCTACTCCCGCCTCTCCCGGGAGAAGCGCCCTGACCTGGCCATCGCCGTGGCGAGGAAGGCGGGAATACCCCTGAAGATTGCCGGCAAGGTGGACGTCAAGGAGCGGCCGTTCTTCGAGGGCGTGATCAGACCCATGCTCGACGAGCCGTTCATCGAGTTCATAGGCGAGATCGGGGAGGACGAGCGGCCGGAGTTCCTGGGCAACGCCAGGGCGCTCCTCTTCCCCATCGAGTGGCCAGAGCCTTTCGGGCTGGTGATGATCGAGGCCATGGCCGTGGGCACGCCGGTGATCTCCCGGCCGTACGGCGCCGTGCCCGAGGTGGTGGAGGAGGGCGTCACCGGGTTCGTGTGCTCCTCCTTCGACGAGCTGGCGGAGGCGACGTGCAGGGTCGGGGAGATAAGCCGGGAGGCCTGCCTGCACAGGGCCAGGGAGCGGTTTTCCGTGGACCGCATGGCGGACCAGTACCTGGAGGTGTACCGGAAGCTCGTGTGCCAGGAGATCTGAAGGCCCCGTCTTCTCCCCCCTTGTGGGCAGAGCTACTAACGTTCTCCTTTATCGGGGTCGGGGTCGGTATCGGGGTCGATCCCGATCGTCTTCTTCGACCCCGACCCCGATGAAGACAGAAAACAACCTCAAGCCAACCAGGCGGAATGCGATGATTCCCCTGCTTGAGGGGGAGGGCCGGGGAAAAGAAAAAAAGCTGCCGGGCGGCCCATTCAGCCCTTGCGCAGGGTGAAGGAATGCATTAATGAGGCCGGTCCATGGATGAGATCGTCAAAATATCCGGCAACCACTATGTGCTCGCCACGAGCGCGCTGGGCGCGGAGCAGAACCGCATCGTCAAGCAGGGCCAGACCTTCGGGGTGTTCGACAGCCGAGGGGACATCCGCTCCTTCGTGTTCAACAACGAGGGCATCTTCCACAACGGCACCCGCTACCTGTCGCAGGAGCAGTTCTTCCTCGAGGGCAGGAGGCCTTTGCTCCTGAGCTCGGACGTCACCCGTGACAACCACCTCATCACCGCCGACCTCACGAACCCGGACCTCATCAAGAGCGCCGAGGAGCAGATACCCCGGGGCAGGCTCCACGTGTTCCGCTCGAAATTCCTCTGGGAGGGGCACTGCTACGAGAAGTACCGCATCAGGAACTTCGGCCTCGAGCCGCGTTCGTTCACGGTCACCCTTCGGTTCGGCTGCGACTTCGCCGACATCTTCGAGGTCAGGGGCATGACCCGCACCTCCCGGGGCGAGCACCTGCCCGTGGTGGTGGGTGAACGTTGTCTCGAGTTCCCCTATCAGGGGCTCGACGGCATCCTCAGGACCACCCGCATCGAGTTCTCCCGGACGCCCGAGACCCTCACCGAAGACGAGGCGGTCTTCGCCTTCTCCTTAAGCACCCAGGGGGAGGCCGAGTTCGAGGTGGTCGTCTCCTGCCTCGCGGACGGGAACGGCCGGATCGGACCCGCGCTCTCGTATGCGGACGCCTACTCCTCGTCCTCGCGGTTCTTCTCCGTGGCCCGGGGCAGGGAGTGCAGCATCGTCACCTCCAACGAGTACTTCAACACCGTGATCGAGCGGGCGGTCTCGGACCTGAGGATGCTGCTGACCCACGAGGGCGATGCGGTCATGTATCCCCACGCGGGCATCCCGTGGTTCTCCACCCCCTTCGGCAGGGACGGGATCATCACGGCCCTGGAGACCCTGTGGTTCAACCCGGACATAAGCAGGGGCGTGCTCCAGTACCTGGCGGACATGCAGGCCACCGAGTTCAGCGACGCCCAGGACGCGGAGCCGGGCAAGATCCTCCACGAGATCCGCATGGGGGAGATGACCAACACGGGCGAGCTCCCCTTCTCGAGGTACTACGGCAGCGCGGACTCGACGCCCCTGTTCATCATGCTCGCGGGCCGCTATCTCCAGCGGACCGGGGACCTCGAGTTCATCACGTCCATCTGGCCGCACATCAGGCGGGGGCTCGACTGGATCAACATCTACGGCGACCCCGACGGCGACGGCTTCGTGGAGTATGCCAGGAAGACCGACGTCGGCATCAGGAACCAGGCCTGGAAGGACTCGCCCGACTCGGTATTCCACGCCGACGGCGAGCTCGCCGAGGCGCCCATCGCCATCTGCGAGGTCCAGGCCTACGTGTACGCCGCCAAGAGGCAGGCGGCCTTCATCGCCCAGCAGCTGGGCCTGCAGGCGATCGCCTTCGAGCTCCTCACCCAGGCAAAGGAGCTGCAGCGGAACTTCGAGCACCTCTTCTGGGACGATGAGCTTCCGGGCTACATCCTGGCGCTCGACAGGGACAAGCGGCCTTGCCGGGTGAGGGCCTCGAACATGGGGCACTGCCTCTACGCGGGCATCTCCTCGCCCGAGCGCGCCCGGGTGGTGGCGGATGCGCTCATGGACGACACCTTCTTCAGCGAGTGGGGGGTGCGCACGGTGGCCAAGGGAGAGGCGCGCTACAACCCCATGTCGTACCACAACGGCTCCATCTGGCCCCACGACAATGCCCTGATCGCCGAAGGCCTGTCCCGCTACGGGTTCAAGGAGCAGGCGGGCAGGATCATGAACGCCCTGTTCCAGATGAGCCAGTTCACAGAGCTCAACCGGTTCCCGGAGCTCTTCTGCGGCTTCGAGCGCAGGCGCAACCAGGGCCCAACCCTCTACCCCGTGGCCTGCTCTCCCCAGGCCTGGTCCGCGGCGAGCATCCTTTCGCTCCTCCAGTCCTGCATGGGGCTGTCCATCCAGACCCTGGGCAGGCAGGTGTCGTTCACTCAGCCCCACCTGCCCCGGTTCCTGGACAGCGTGAGCGTGCGCAACCTCACCGTGGGCGACGCGGTCATCGACTTTGTGGTGGAGCGCCACGAGTTGAGCTCGGGCATCAACGTGCTCAAGCGCACCGGCGACATCTCGGTCATCGTGAGCAAGTAGCCCCTGCCTGCAGCTCCCGTCAGGAAAACAGGCGCATTCCCTCAAGAAAAATCGCCCCCACCCTGACCGTGCACAAGAATGTGGGGGTCCGGGAGCGCTCTCCTCTCAGGGCCTTTCGAAGGGGACAAGACGCCGGCCCTTGCAAAAAGGAGCGAAGTGAGTAATGTTATCGGTGGATGGTGGAGAAGGTTCAAGTGCGCCGGTCCTGACGGATCATGCCGCCCGCGACCGGGGCGAAACCGAGACGAGAGGAGAATACGTATGGGATTCATGAAGGAGTTCAAGGAGTTTGCCGTCAAGGGGAATGCCATGGACATGGCGGTGGGCATCATCATCGGCGCGGCGTTCGGCAAGATCGTGTCCTCGCTCGTTGCCGACGTGATCATGCCTCCCATCGGGGCGATCATAGGAGGCGTGGACTTCACCAGCCTCGTGCTCACGCTCAGTACCGGTAACATGGGGATGCCGCCGGTGGTGCTGTCCTACGGCAAGTTCATCCAGGCGGTGGTGGACTTCACCATCATCGCCATGGCCGTCTTCCTTCTGGTCAAGGGGATCAACATGGTCAGGAAGCCCGAGCCCAAGGACGATCCGGGCCCGCCCAAAGAGGAGGTCCTCCTCACCGAGATCCGGGACCTGCTCAAGGAGAGGCGCTGACGATACCCTCCTTTTGACGTGGGGGCAGGGGTCGTAACAGCCCGCCGGCTCCGGTTCCCTCCGTCCTTAATCGGGGTCGGTATCGGTATCGGTATCGGGGTCGATCCCAATCCGAAAAGGGGGCAGATTATTTTTTCGTACGAAAAATAGATCTGCCCCCCTTTCGACCCCGACCCCGATACCGACCCCGACCCCGACGAGGGGAGGGAAACGGAGTTGACCGGGTGTAATGCGATGATTCCCCTTGAATAACCGCCTTGGCGCGGTATCACATGATTAACTCAGCAAGGAGGTGGTGCCATGGTCAAGGTCGGAGACGTGGTGAGGGATTTCTGTCTGAAGGATCAGCACGGCAGGGAGTTCATGCTCTCGGCCAATGCCGGGAAGAAGGTTTTGCTCTCGTTCCACCCGCTGGCGTGGACGAGCGTGTGCGCCCTGCAGATGAAGTCCCTCGAGGAGAACGTCGAGGCCTTCGATGAGCTCGGCGCCGTGGCGGTGGGCATCAGCGTGGACAGCACCTTCTGCAAGAACGCCTGGGCGCGTGAGCTGAAGATCGAGCGCACCCGGCTGCTCTCGGACTTCTGGCCCAAGGGCGGGCTGGCCATCGCTCTGGGCATCTTCCGCGGAAACGAGGGCATCTCCGAGCGGGCAAACATCATCATCGACGAAAGCGGGAAGGCTTCCTTCGTGAAGGTCTACCCCATCCCCGAGCTGCCGGACATCAGCGAGGTCATCGCAGCCCTGAAGGGGTGATCAAGCCCGCATCCGGGCGGGAGAGGAGCGAACGGGACCACCGGGCGATTGAAGGTCTCGTGACTGCCGCTCGAATCCGCTTCTTCTCCCCGTGAGCAGCAGGACCGTATGCACTGCGGGAAGCAGGAAGACCCGGGAGGGTTTCGTCATGCCCAACCGGGCTGCCCTCGCCGTATCGGGCACCTGCGCCGTCCTTGAGCGTTCACTCCGTTTCGTATCTACTCGATGATCCCCCCCTGCCTGACGAGCTCCTCCTGCACCTCGCCGTGGGGCACCTCCCTGGGCTGCCGAGCCTTCCGGGCAGCCAGGGCCGCGCACACCCCGGCGGCCTGGCCCGTCGCCATGCAGATGGCCATGACCCGGAAGGACGACTGGGCCTCGTGGGTGCCCGAGATGCACCTGCCTGCCACGAGGAGGCCCTCTACACCCTTCGGGACGAGGCAGCGCAGGGGGATGCCGTAGGCCCTGCCCGCAGGCACGTGTCTCAGGACCGTGCCCTTGCCCGTGGGGCTGTGGATGTCGACGGGATAGGTGCCCAGGGCCACGGTGTCGTCGAACGAGCGGGCCTCGAGGACGTCGTCCGCCGTGAGGAGGTATTCGCCCATGATCCTCCTGGTCTCCCGCACGCACACCGTGACCCCGCTCTGGATGTCGTAGGACGACCCGAACCCGGGCACGTACCTGCGGAAGAAGTTCACGAGCCTGCGCACCTGCCTCCTGCCCTCGCACTCCGCCCGGGTGAGGTCCCAGACGTCGATGCCGATCACGCCCGTGATCCGGGTACTGTTCACCGCCACCTCCCGCTCGTGGGGGGTCCCGAAGAAGAGGATGTCCTCCCGGGGCAGCTCGATCTCGCCGTCCTCCTCGGCCTTCCTCACCAGGTCCCAGAGCCCGTGGATCCCGTACCACTGGTCCGGATGCTCGCGCACGTAGGCGTCGAAGGCAGCCTTCTCGAACTCCCCCATCCGGAACAGGAGGGTCATGGGCTGCACCAGGCCCGTCCCCTCCTCGCCCACCTCGTAGCCCGCACCGGCAAAAACCGCAACATCGCCGTCGCCCGTGCAGTCGATCACCACCCGGGCCCTGACGGCCACCGGCCCTGACTTCGTCTCGAACACCACCCCGTTGTCCCCGGGCCCCAGCACGCCGCTGGCGAGGGCGTGGAAGAGGTAGCTCACCCCGGCCTCGTCCAGCAGGGACGTTGCCGCGTACTTGAACACCTCCGGATCGAAGGGCACGGTGTACCCCGTCCTCAACGACGGGGGAAAGGCGCCGCCCAGCGCCGTCAGCCTGTCCACCAGAAGCGCCAGGGCGCCGGCTGCGGCCGGGCGGCCACCTCCATGGTCTGTGGGGAACAGGGAGGTGGACCCGGCCTCCTGGTGCTGGGGAAGGAGAGTGTAGTATGAGGCGATGGGTATGACCAGGGCGGCGGTGGCGTTTCCTCCCAGGAATCCGTAGCGCTCGGCCAGGATCACGTCCGCCCCGGCATGGGCCGCCCCCAAGGCCGCGCCCAGCCCTGCGGGGCCGCCACCCACCACGAGCACATCGGTCTCCCCGGCCATTGCCGCGTGCCGGGGGGGCAGGGCGATTGTGCCCATGAGCGCGGGCCGCTTCAGGGCCGGCATGTCCATGCCCCCGCCGATGCGTCCTTTGCCTGTGTGATATGCCCGCCTGTTCCGTGGATCACCGCTTTCCTCCGCTTCTCTTCAGAAGGCTCACCGCGATCTCGCTGTTCTGGAGGGCGCGCCTCTTCATCTCGGGCAGGCGCTCACAGACCCGGTCCCGGATGCCCTCCCTCGTGTCCCAGACCGTGTCGATGTGAGCGATGAGCCTGCCGGCGTTCACCAGCTCCAGCGGCGGGGTCTCCACACCCAGCTCCCTGAGGAAGTACTGGACCTTGGTGGAGTAGGGCAGGCCCACGAAGGGGACCCCCTGCAGGGCCGCGAAGATGAGGAAGTGCAGCCGCATCCCCAAGGCCAGGTCGAAGTGGCTCATGAGGGTGAGCATCTGCCCGGCCGTGTACTCCCCGTGGACCACGGAGCAGGCCTGGGGCCTGAGCGTCCGGGCGATGACCGCGTGGGCGTGCTGCATGTCGCGCTCGCCCCGTTCCATGGGCACGAAGACCACCCCTGCCCCGTAGCGGTCGATGACGTAGTCCGCCGCGTTGGCCAGCAGGGAATGGTAGAAGTCGAAGTCGATGTCCGGGGCAGCGGGGCCGGGCTCGCGCACCGAGATGCCCACCTTCCGGCCGGGGCCGTCCATGCGCTCCTTGATGAGCGTGTTCTCCGGAAGGGGCTGGGGCTCCAGGAGCAGGGCAGGGTCGGCCGTGACGATGATCTCGCAGCGCACCCCGGCGTCCTCGAGGATCCTCTTGGCCCCCCGCTCCCGGACCGTGATGACCTCAGCCTTGCCCAGGGCCAGGCGTACATCCTTCTGGGCGGTCTGGCTCTTCAGGGGGCCTGCGCTCACGGCGTAGATCATCACTGGCACGCCCAGGTCGTGGGCGATGTCCACCTCCCGCAGGTAGGTCCTCACGTCCGCGTCGTACAGGATCCCTCCGCCCCCCAGGATGAAGAGGTCGAGATCCTCGAGCACGGGCCTGACCTCGCTGCGGGTCAGCTCCCTCACCGGGGTCACGTGCTCGACCCGGTGCCTGTGCAGCGTGTCTTCGGGCTTGATGGAGAATACCGTGATCTCCACGGGAAGCGCCGACCTGAGGCCCGCGATGATGGACTCGAGGATGGCCTCGTCCCCGAGGTTGAGCCCGCCGTACGAGCCCGATATCCCCACCCGGTAGATCCTGCCTTCAGCTTTCATGACAGCGCTCGGTCCTCCTGGAAAAGATACTGCGAGGGCTCCCTCCGATCTCAAGACGGGCCCTCGCTCCGCGCGCAGGGATGTTCGCTTCTCCCCGCAGTTATCGGGGTCGGGGTCGGTATCGGGGTCGATCCCGATTTTTTCTTCGACCCCGATACCGATACCGACCAGAAGCCGAAAAAGGGGACTGATTTATTTTTCGTTTTCCCAAAAAAATCTGTCCCCTATGCCGCTTCTTTTTATGAGTGTAATCGAGCGAGATCCTTGGTATATTCTCAGCGACAGAAAATCCCTGGTGAGGAGAGGAACATGCTGATCGTGGTAGCCGTGCTCAAGGCGAAAGAGGGCAGGGAAAAAGACATGGAAGAGGCGCTCAAGAGGGTCGTGCCTCTGGTGGCAGCCGAGGAGGGGACGCTGATGTACACGCTCCACCGCGCCAAGAAGGACCCCACGAAGTTCCTCTTCTACGAGAAGTACACGGGCAAGGAGGCGCTGGGTGCCCACAGCTCCACGCCCTACTTCATGGAGATGTTCGGGGCCATCGCGCCGTACCTCGACGGCGACCCTTCCATCGAGATCTACGAAGAGCTCGCGTCAATCCCGGTCAAGGGCTAGGAAAGAGACACACGTCTCACGCCCCCCGGTTGAGGGCCTTTCTCGCCTCCTCCCGCGTCTCGTAGATGTGGGGGGCGAGCTTGCGCTCCTTCAGGGCTTCGCCCAGCTTCATCCTCAGGAAGGTGTTCGTGGTGTAGCGCGTGACCCCGGTGTAGAACCTGTCCACGAGCCTGCCCACCATGTCCGTGTACTCGTCCACGAGCTCGGGGCTCACATCGAAGTTGTCGTAGTTCACGATGGTGTACACCTTCCTTCCCAGAGGCGACAAAATGCTCGTCACCAGCGCCTCCACGGCCTCGATGTCCTCCCGGGTGCGGATCTTGTGGCCCTCGAAGTTCACGAAGAACAGGTCTTCCTGCGGGTCGTAGGTGAGCCGCTCCTGAAGTGTCAGGCCGAAGATGCAGTCCTTGAGGTTCATGGGGCCTTCGGCGAAGATCCGGCTGTCCATGAGCTTGGGCGGCCTCTTCATCACCGGTGTGAACTCCATGCGGGCGAGGATGTCCCGCTCGATGTCGATGCCCGGAGCGACCTCCACGAGCTCCATGCCCTCGGCGGTGAGCCTGAACACGCAGCGCTCCGTGACGTAGTACACGGGATGCCCCCTCGAGACCGCGTACTTTCCGCTGAAGGTCACGTGCTCCACGGCCTGTTTGAACTTGATCTCCGTGCCTTCCTTGTCGATCCTCAGCATCCCGTCGCTGACGGAGACCTCGAGGCCGCACGCCGTGAAGGTGCCCACGAACACCACCTTGCGGGCGTTCTGGGAGATGTTGATGAAGCCGCCCGCTCCTGCCAGCTTGGGGCCGAACTTGCTCACGTTGAGGTTGCCCTCCCGGTCCGCCTGGGCAAGGCCCAGGAAGGCGCAGTCGAGCCCGCCGCCGTCGTAGAAGTCGAACTGGTAGGGCTGGTCGATGACGCAGTCCGCGTTGGTGGCAGCCCCGAAGCTCAAGCCCCCGGCGGGCAGCCCGCCGATGATGCCCGGCTCGGCCGTGAGCGTGATGTAGTCGAGGATCTTCTCCTCGTTGGCCACGGCGGCCACGCCTTCGGGCATGCCGATGCCTAAGTTGATGATGGAGTTGCCCTTGAGCTCGAAGGCGGCCCTGCGGGCGATGATCTTGCGGGCTCCCATCTCCATGGGGGGGATGGAGGCCATGGGCACCTTGACCTCGCAGGAGAACGAGGGGTTGTACTGGACCGCGAAGGTCTGCCAGTGGTTTTCGGGCCGGGCCACCACCACGCAGTCCACCAGGAGGCCCGGCACCTTGACCTGCCGTGCGTTGAGCGTGCCGCCCTCGGCGATGCGCTCCACCTGGGCGATGACGAACCCGCCCGAGTTCTTGGCTGCCATGGCGATGGCCAGCACCTCCTGGGTGAGCGCCTCCTTCTCCATGGTGATGTTGCCGTCCGTGTCGGCCGTGGTGCCCCGGATGATGGCCACGTTGATGGGGAAGGTCCTGTAGGCCAGGTAGTCGGTGCCGTCGAAGCTCACGAGCTCCACGAGGTCTTCGGTGGTGCGGCTGTTGATCCTGCCCCCGCCGAGCCTGGGGTCGACGTAGGTCTGCATGCCCACCGTGGTGATGGTCCTGGGCTTGCCCGCGGCGATGTCCCGGAACATGTGGGAGATCACGCCCTGGGGGAGGTTGTACGCCTCGATCTTGTTTTCGATGGCGAGTCTGCCCAGCTTGGGCGCCAGCCCCCAGTGGCCCCCCACGACCCTCTTCACGAGCCCCTCGTGGCCGAAGTGGTTCAGCCCCCTGTCCTTGCCGTCGCCCTGGCCCGCCGCGTACACGAGCGTCAGGTCCCGGGGCCTGCCCGTATTCAGGAAGCTCTCTTCGATGCTTTTGAGGATGTCCTCGGGCACGCCGATGGTGACGAAGCCGCCGGTGGCCACGGTATCGCCGTCCTGGATGGCCATCACCGCCTGCTCGGCGGATACGATCTTGCCCCTGCGCATCCGCGAGGGGGGAAGGTTCGAGAGCATGGGATGGATGTTGCCGGTTCTTGCCATGGTGTTCCTCCTGTTCACGTCGTTGCTTTGCTGCGTTCCCTCGAAAAGGGGAGTCCCGGTGTCCATGAGCTGGTGTACTCTGCCGCTTATTGGTCTCCCGAATCCCCGGTGTTTGTCAAGGGCCATGCGTCTGCAAACCCTTGCCGATCCTCCTTCCGGACGGCTTTCTTCGGGTTAGGACGCTTAAATGTCTGGATATTTCTGTCACCTCATGTATTTTTCATATAGGTAACGCGCGAAGGGGGAAAAGCAATGAGCACGAGCAGGATCGTCCTGGAGGAGGCCATCCCCCGGGAGGGCTACGAGGCCATCGACCGGGTGTGCAGGGAGCACCGGGGCGTGGAGTCGCTGCCTGTCCTCGCCGCCTTCCTGGCGGAGCATAAGCTCGCCCGGATCGAGTGCGACCCGGACATCGTGGCCGGCTACACCAGGGACGGCTCGAACCTCCCTGGCACGGCCCAGGCCCTGGCTCGGCCCGGAACGGTCAGGGAGTGCGCCGCCCTGCTCCGCGCCTGCTTTTCCGCAGGCATCCCCTGCACGGTCTGCGCCGGCCGATCGAACCTCACCGGCAGCGCCACGCCGGAAGGGGGCCTCGTGCTGTCCGTGGAGGGCCTGAACGCGCCCGTGCACGTCGATGTCCCGGCGCGGGAGGTGAGGACCCCTCCTGGCGTCGTCCTGGAAGACCTCAGGAAGGCCGTGCGGGAAGAGAGCGCGGGCTCCCTGGTCTTTCCCGTGGACCCCACGAGCAGGGCGGACGCCATGGTGGGCGGGGCGGTGGCCAGCAACGCCTCCGGCTTTTCCCCGGGCGAGACGGGCGCCATGCGCTGCTGGGTCGCCTCCCTCGACGTGCTCCTGCCGAACGGTCTGCTCGTGCGCGCCCGGAGGGGCGAGTACATCTCCGAAGCAGGGGTCTTCCTGCTCGGCCACAGGGGCTCCGACACCATCCTCCCGGTGCCGAGGTATCGGAGGCCCGCCATCAAGAACGCCAGCGGCCCGTTCTCGTCACCTTCCGGCATCATGGACTTCGTGGACCTGGTGGTGGGGAGCGAGGGCATCTTCGGCGTCGTGACCTCCTGCGTCCTGGGGCTCAAGGAAAGTCCGGACAACTGGCTGGACATCTTTCTGTCGGTTCCGGACGAGGACGACGCCATCGACTTCTTCTACTACCTCAGGGACTTCCTCGCGGGCGACTTCTGCAACCTCACGGCCTTCGAGTACTTCGGCAGGAACAGCAGGTCTTACATGGAGCACGAGGAGAAGTTCTTCTCCGCCGACCACCGGGTGGGGATCTATCTCCAGATCGCCCTTCACGGCGAGACCCTCGAGGAGGGGGCGGAGGAGTGGTTCAACATCCTCATGAGGTCCCCTGTGGACATCGACGGGGAGGACATCAGGATCATGGCTTCTGAGCGCGACCGGGCGGTCTTCCTGGAGGCCAGGCACTCCCTGCCCGCCAATTCCCTGGAGGTCGTGAAGGCCCGGGGGACGTACACCATCATGACCGACACCGTGGTGCCAGCCGAGCGCTTCCGGGAATTCATGGGATTTGCGAACGACCTCATCGAGTCGGAGGGGCTCGACTACCTCTCCTTCGGCCACCTGGGGGACTGCCACATCCACTTCATGATCCTGCCGCGGCCGGAGCAGCTGCAGAAGGCGGCCCGGGTGTACGACCGGATCGTCGCGGAATCCGCCGCCCTGGGTGGCGTCTACTCGGGAGAGCACGGCACGGGCAAGCGCAAGCGGGCCGACTTCCTGAAGAGCTACGGTCCTGAGGCGGCAGACGAGGTGAGGAGAACAAAGGCCGCCCTCGACCCGCTCTTCCTCCTGAACCGGGGCAACGTGATCGAGCCGCCCGCTTTTTGAGCCATCCACAGAAAGGAGTTGATCCGAGGTGCCGTCCCGATGCACGCAGTTTTTTAAGGACAAGGGGAAGTCATGATGGTGCTGCCTTCATGCGGAGGAGGAGCGGTCCCGGGCTGACTGCCTTTTTCGAGATGCCGGCCCCGTAGGGGGGGTTGACCGGCAGGGTTACAGCGTGGTGCCAATGAACCTTTTCAACAGGATATCTTCGACGTTCTGCCGTGCATCCAGAACAGACAGGACATAGACACTGTTCTTCGATATCCTGGAGATGATTCTCCAGGGAGCGACGATCAATTCACGATACTGAATAATCCCTTGCTCCTGAAGCTCAGGGAGTATGCGGCCCTGTCGGGAAAAGAACAGAGGCACGATGCTTTTATCCTGTATCTCTTTGAGCTGTTCATACACAGCTGCGGGGCTGTCCCGGGAAATGTATTCCATGATGCCCATGAAATCTTTCTCCGACGTCAGACCACCTGACCTCGCAGGTCTTTCTCATTTCATTCTGTCTTTCAGGACATTCTTGATATGTGCAAAAACGTCCTCTTGAGGTTTCGACTTCCCATCCTTAATGTCTTCCTCGCCCTGGGAGATCAGCTTCAATATACCGATGGCATCCCTCGTGTTCTCATAACTCTCCAGGTCCTGAAGCACGGCTTTGGGTTCACCATTCTGGGTAATCACGACCGGTCTATGGGTTTCGTTTATCTGCTTGAGCAGGTCGGCTGCTCTGGATTTCAGATAGGTGATGGGTTTAATGTCTTCGGACAGATTCATTTCAGCACCTCCGTCTTTTTTATGGCACCATAACAAGACCGGCTGTCAAGATATGCAGGGGCTCTCATGCCAGCGAGGGCATCACCGACGGCTGGAAGCCGTCCGATGGACGTGTGTAATGACCCCCGATAATCAATACCAATTACGCGGCTAATTTCTGTTTGTACTCGACCGGGGAGAGGTAGCCGAGTTCCTGGTGGGGACGCTCGGTATTGTACTCTCCGATCCAATCTTCGATAACCCTCTTTGCCTCGGTGAAGGAGGCGAACTCCTGGAGCCAGATGCATTCTTCCTTCAAGGTCCGCATGAAGCGCTCCACCACCCCGTTTTGTTCGGGGGTGTACGGCGTGATGTACTCGGTATCCAGGCCATAGGCAGTTACCAGCTTCATGAATTCCTTTGAGGAAAAGACCAATCCGTTATCACTCCTTAAGCGAGTTCCATGAGCCAGACTTTTCTTTCCAGAGAACCGGTGGATCAGGGCATCTTCGAGAGCGCCAGCGGCAACAGAGGCGTTCTGCCTTTTACCGATGCGGTAACCGATGATCTCGCGGTTCCAGCAGTCGATGACGACGATAGCATGGCACCAGCCGGAATCCTTGCAGAAGAAGTGGGTCATGTCGGTTGCCCAGCGCTCGTTGATGGCTGAGCTCACGGATCTCGATGCCCCGGCCCGGGGACGGAAGCCCTTGGGGCGTACCATCACTCCCCAGCCGTTTCTCTGCATGATCCTCTGGACCTTCTTCCTGTTCACCATAATCCCTGCTTTCTTCTTGAGCATCACCGTGATTCTTCTATACCCATACCGAGGATAGCGTTGGATCAGCGTATAGATGACCTTCTCAACGTCTCTGTCAACGAGCGGCGTACTCTTGCGGTGGGGTTTGTAATGCACGCTGGACCAGGATGCCCCGAGCCACTTCGCTATCTTCCTCAAGCTGACCGTCTTGCCTTCCGCCTCCATCAGCATCTTCACTCCGAAGACGAGTTCTCGTCCTTAAGAGAGCAATTCCTTGGCTTTTTTTAAAACGTCTATCTGGAGCACAAGCTCGCCGATCTCCTCCTTGTGCACTTTGAACTGCTGGTCATGCTCGGCCGCTACATTCTTGGGATGGCTCTTCAGGCCGTTCCTTCCATACTCCAGGAACGTATTGATCCAGCCCTCGATCACGCTCTGCTTCAGGTCATGCTCACGGGCAGCATCCACGATCGTCTTGTGTCCCTTGATGATCTCCAGTACCAACTCGGTCTTCCGTTTAGCGCTCCATCTCTCGATGGACGGGTGGTTCACTACATTGCTCTTCATAATACTTCCCCCTCTTGCTTGTATTACCGCTTATCTCTGGTACAGTCTATGAGGGGGTCATTATACGTGCTCAATCAAGGTATGGTATTCCGCGATAGCTATGCCAGATTATTATCGAGGAAGCCATTCTTTCAGACTTTCTTTTACCTCATTGTGAGGGACGACTTTCCCCTCCTTGATATCAGTAAGCCCTTTTTCAATAGCTGCAAGGAAATGGATTCTTTCCTCAATATCGGCCCATGTGGCTGAGTCCGGGAGCTCTTGAATCGTTTTTATTGCGATTTCTTTGCTATTCATAAAGATGATGTACTCTTATAGGCCATCTCAGACAAGTTGTAATATCTGATGCCCAACGTGCTGATCACCGGCGGCTGAAAGCCGTCCGCTGTATTCGCTGGATCTCCAGTAGTCACATGGCTGTTCGTAATGTGTACACAGGCGGATTATTTTCACTGCTGTAATGTTAGACGCGCTGTCATCATCGCTCGTGTGCTGTGTCTGCATCGAAGATCACGGTCTCCTTGCCAACCTCTGCCTCTCCGTACTTGAGGCCGCCCGCGCGCTCGTAAACGTGCAGAACTGCACCTGTCGTGTTCAGTTGTATGTCGACAAGACGGAAACTGCGCGGGATTGTACCTTCCCCGAACAGGCGCTTACCCGTACCGAGAACAACGGGAAACTGCCAGATACGCAACGTATCGACGAGATCGTTCTTGAACAGGGTCTGGATAAGGTTGCTGCTGCCGTGGACCTGAATCTCTCCGCCTTCCTGTGCCTTGAGCTTCGCAACCTCCTCGGCAACGTTGCCCTTGAGCAGGTGGGAGTTGGTCCAGGTGAGCTTGTCGAATGTATCCGAAGCGACGAACTTCGGCCGGGTATTGAGGGCCGTAGCGATCTCGTCTGCCGGGTCGGTGGACTTGGGCCAGGACGCCGCGAAAATCTCATAGGTCTTGCGGCCGAGGAGAAAGGCGCCGGCGCGCTTGGTCCACTCGGTCATGATCCCGAGAAACTTGTCGTCGAAATAGGGTACCACCCAGCCACCGTGCTGGAAGCCACCATCGCGGTCCTCGTCCGGTCCACCCGGTGCCTGCATAACACCGTCCAGAGTCACTAAAGTACCCACAACCAACTTTCTCATGTCCTTCGTCTCCTTCTCAAGCACCTAACAACGCAGTGGTGACCATGAGCCCAACCGTCGATAACGGGAGTAGCACGTCCACACCCGTTACTTCTCGCACGCCATCGGACAGATATGGCACTGATGTGGTCATGGTCAGCGCCTAACGTACGGGTCAGCGGCGGTTGAGAGCCGTCCGGTACATCCTTTGGTTGGCCATAAATTTACATGCCTTTTCATTCAAGACTTGAAAGAATCTCATTGACTTCATCTATGTCAAAGAACTCGAGATCGAAATCTCCCCCCCACCATTCAATCATATTATCATGCTCAGGATGATCAGGGTCCTTTATAGCCTCCAGGAAATCATAGTATCCATAAATACCTCCGCAGTCTTCAGGGGGACATGCTCGTTTGCCGGCTATACATCTCGGTTTCGATGAAGCCTTGTCTCCAATAATGATCTTTTCCAATTCAACCACGTGTTCCCATCCATCACCGAAATCATAAAGGTATAACAATCTCTGTTTCTCTTTATCGAGAAGTTGATTGATCCTGACACGAGCTTCATTTCTTAGGCCCGATGGGAATTCCGGATCCGGAACACCGTAACTGACTCTACCAACAACAAATTCATGAAGATGAGAATCAGTCCATCCCATTACAATCTGTATGACCTCATGTAACTCAGGAAGTTTAATAGTGTCAGGCACGACAAAACGACGCCAAATTGGAGGCTTGCTACTTCGTAGAGTTATTTTGAGTTGATAAGACGATACCATTTTCTGTTTTGACATCACTTTTCCTCCACAGTTTCGACCAACCATTTCTATACAGACGGTCCATTTCCGTATAAGCGACTAATAGGGGGATTTTTACGGACGAACTTGATAAGCCGAATGCTCCGTAACTCCCTGTTCTTTACCATAAACAAAAACGATTTCTGATGTTCCCCGGTCCGGAAACCACTTCAATGCAATCCGTATAAGCGGCTAATGAGAGGCCTTTTGCGGAAATTATTATAAGTAAATAATATTCTATATCGTATTCCCCGTCCAGCAATAAAAAATGCAGAAGATCCCATCGCAGAGAACCGTTGCTCCTCCCACCCCTTACCTGCGAACGGAGAGTTGCCCCTCTACAATAAGGCACCGGGGATCACCGTTTCACGGGGATGACGAGGACGGTTAAATGACGCCGGGTGAGATCGACGCTGATGGGTCTAATAGCAACTGCTCAGTAGATCACGGCCGCAAGGTAGCCCACCACGGAAGTGTTGTCCCCGGTGATGTGGCCTGAGTGGGCGTACTTAAGAATCCTTGCCTCGGTCCTTGACAAGGACTTCGCGTAGATCAGCGCGGACATGATGGGACCGCCCCCGCAGGCCTCGGCCTCCTCGCCGGACATAGCCGCCGCCAGGCCTTCGGCGTCGAGGGCCTCCACGCAGTGGGCGATCCGGTTGTCCATGGCCTCGGCCTGGCTGGACGGGTGGAAGTGGGAGAGGTCCGTGCTCGCCACCACGAGCACGTCGTCCGGGTCGTCGATGGATGCGATGAGCGCCCTGCTTAAGTCCTGGCACAGGCTGTAGTCCTGCTGGCCCATGACCAGCGGGCAGAGTTTGAAGGGCGGGAGCACGGCCTGGAGGAAGGGGAGCTGGATCTCCAGGGCATGCTCGGTGTCGTGGGGCCTCGTGTTGTCGGTGAAGATGACCGAGGCGTCGAGGATCTTTCCGCACAGGGCCTCGTCGACCTCGATGGCGCCCAGCGGCGTCTCGAAGGACCCCCTGGCCCAGACGGAGACGTACTGGAAATACGCCCGGTGGGAGGGGCTGATCACCACCACGGTGCCGTAGGAGCGGCCCCTGACCGCTTTGTACGCATGGGCGGCCACCGGGCCGGAATACAGGTAGCCTGCGTGCGGGCTGATGATGGCGGCGGGTTTGCGGGGGATGTCCTCTATCGCTGCATCCTGCAGGAACCCGTCGATCTGAGCGCGCAGGACGACAGGGTCATCCGGGTACCAACTGCCGGCGATGACCGGTTTTCGGACAGGGCCTTTCATGGTCGTTCCTCTCTTTCAGAAGCAGAAACCTGTTCATCAAGAAATACGGGAGAATCCCGAAGACCCGTTCGGGGGTCACATCAAAAAGAAACCGTTGAAAACATGACAATCAACAGTAATAGATATAGCTACTTATTAGGGGAATAACGGCAGGGAGTCAAGACCGGATTCTTCGGGGAGCCCGAGCATGAGGTTCATGTTCTGGACCGCCTGGCCGGAAGCACCCTTGGTGAGGTTGTCGATGACGCTCACGATCACGGCCCTGTTCGTCCGGGGGTTTTTCGCCACGCCGATGAGGCAGTTGTTCGTGCCGCGGACGTCCTTGGTGGCAGGGAACCCCTTGGCCAGGACATGGACGAACCGCGACCCCAGGTAGTACGAGGAGATGCAGTCCTTGAGCTCGGCTTCCTCGGCGTCCGTGGCGACGTAGATCGTGGAGAGCATGCCCCGGGTGATGGGGATGAGGTGGGGCGTGAACTCGATCGTCACCTGTCTGCCCGCGGCCCGGGAAAGCTCCTGCTCGATCTCCGGGATGTGGCGGTGGGTGCCGCCCACCTTGTAGGCGGAAAAGGACTCGCCCGCCTCGCAGATGTGGGTCGTGAGGCTCAAGCCCCTGCCTGCGCCCGACACCCCGCTCTTGCTGTCCGAAACGATCCCGTCCGTGTCGATGAGCCCTGCCTCGACCAGCGGGATGAGCGGGAGCAAAATGCTCGTGGGGTAGCAGCCGGGGTTGGCCACGAGGGCGGCCTGCCTGATCTCGTCGCGGTACACCTCGCTCAGCCCGTAGACCGCCTTTTCGAGCAGGGCCGGGTTCTTGTGCGCGCCGTACCACTCTTCGAAGGTGGCGAGGTTGCGGATGCGGGCGTCCGCGCTCAGGTCCACCACCTTCACGGAGTCGACGATCTGCGAGATGAACTCGGCGCTGGTGCCGTGGGGCAGGCAGCTGAACACGACGTCGCACCGCTTGCGGATGGCGGAGGCGTCGAAGTCTTCGAGCGTGATGTCGAGGGTCCCCTGGAAGAAGGGGAGGATGTCCGCGATCTTTCTGCCGTTGTACTGTCTGGAGGAGCAATAGGTGATCCTGGAGCCCTGGTGGCTGTGCAGCAGCCTGATGAGCTCTGCGCCGGTATACCCGGTGGCTCCCAGGATCCCTATTGAAAGAGGCAAGGAGAATTACCTCTTGGAGAACTGAGGTCTCTTTCTGGCCTTGTGGAGTCCGAACTTCTTCCGCTCAACCATCCTGGGATCTCTGGTGAGGAACCCGGCCGACTTGAGCTTCGGGCGGTACTTTTCCGTGTCGAACTCGGACAGCGCCCTGGCGATGCCGTGGCGAATCGCGCCTGCCTGGCCTGCGATGCCGCCGCCGCTCACGGTGGTGAACACGTTGAAGTGACCCTTGGTGTCCGTGACCTCGAACGGGGCCATAGCCGCCATCTTCAGGGTCTCCCTGCCGAAATACTCGGTGAGGCCTTTTCCGTTCACCGTGAACTCGCCGTTGCCGGGCGTGATCCACACCCGCGCCGTCGCGTTCTTCCTTCTGCCGGTTGCATAGATCCTTTCAGCCATATCCTGTCTTCTTCCCTTTTCTTACAGTTTTATCGTCTGCGGCTGCTGCGCCTCGTGGGGGTGGTTCTCACCGGTGTAGACCTTGAGCTTCTTGAACATGCTCCGGCCGAGGCTGTTCTTGGGGAGCATCCCCTTGACCGCGTGCCTGATGATCTCCTCGGGCTTCTTTTCCATGACCTGACGGGCCGTCTGCTCTTTGAGCCCGCCCATGTAGCCGCTGTGGCGGTAGTATTTCTTCTGCTCCATCTTCCTGCCCGTGAGCTTGACCTTCTCTGCATTGATGATCACGACGAAGTCGCCCACATCGATGAACGGCGTGTAGGTGGGCTTGGTCTTCCCCCTCAGGATGGAGGCGACATCGGCTGCAAGCCTGCCCAGCACCTGATCCTTGGCGTCGACGAGCACCCAGTTTCTCTCGGCTTCGTCCTTACTGGCGATGAACGTACTCATTCGTAAAGTCTCCTTACCTGCTAAATAGGGTTCGGATATAGCCGACATTGAGCACCAATGTCAAGCATTGATCGAAAATTCGTAAGGAATCTTCTTCCCGGCATTTGCCTGCAGTCACCGGGTATCCCCCGGCGCCCCCGACCACCCATCGGAAGGCTTTCGCTTCAGGGTTGAATCGGAGAATCTCAGGGATATAGTACTATTACCACCTTGACACCGGTGATTCTTTTTGGTGTTTTAGAGGATTATGGGCGTCGACGCAATAGTGACCGCCGGCGACGGAAGGGCCGCCAGGAAGGTCTTCAGAAAGAACAAGGCCATGCTCGATGTTGCCGGGAAACCCATCATCCGGCACATCGTCGAGGCCTTGCGCGCCTGCGACGAGATCGACCGGATCGTGGTGGTGGGCCCCCGGGAGACCTTCCTGCAGGTCATAGGCGACCTCGACGTGGACATTGTCCAGCAGAAGAGGAGCCTGGTGGAAAACGGCTGGGAGGGGTTCCTCCGCACCATCGAGGAGTACCGGTCATCGGGCGAGCTCACCCCCGGGATCATCGAGGCCTACCGGGACAAGCACGTGCTTTTCCTGTCCGGGGACATCCCGCTCATCACCCCCGGGGAGCTCAGGGAGTTCATCGCCCAGTGCGATATGGAGCGCTACGACTACGTGGCGGGTGCCACCTCGGAGGAGATCCTGAAGCTTTTCGGCCCCCGGAAGGGGAGGCCCGGGATCAAGATGGCCACCTTCCACATGTGGGACGGCAACCTCAGGCAGAACAACCTCCACATGGCAAAGCCCTTTGCCATGCTCGAGAGCATCGACCTGATCCTGAACGCCTACGAGTTCCGATACCAGAAAGAGCCCATGAACATCATCAGGGCGATCTGGGAGATCATCAGGTTCAGCAGAGGCAACATCCTCCACACCCTGGGTGTTTACCTGACGCTGCAGCTCTCCACCCTGCTCTCGGCCCTGGGGTTCGTGCGTGCGGCGCGCCTGGTGAGCTTCCCCATACGCAGGGCAGGCGTCGAAGGCCTGATCTCGGACATCCTGGGCGTGCGGTTCAAGATCGCCCTGACCACGGTGGGCGGGGCGGCGCTGGACGTGGACAACGAGAAGGACTACATCATCCTCTCGGTCATGTACCGGGACTGGGTCAACCAGATCTCTTCACGCTGATCTCACCACTTGGCGTAGTGGTCCTCGGCAAAGCCCGGGCAGCCGTCGACCCGGATCACCTCGCCGTCGTCCGACTGGAGCGTCCCCTCGAACACGCCGAACAGCTGGGTGAACCGGGAGGCGATGAGCACGGCGTTGATCCGCTCGCCCCTCTGGGCCTCGGGTCGGAAGACCAGATCGACCTTCCCGTCCGCCGAGCGGATGTGCCAGGGAGACGAGAGGTCGGCGGGGTCGAAACGGAAATCCACCGTGTCGACCTTGGTCATGGCGCCGTTGACCCAGAAGGCGTTCTCCGTGAAGCTCGTCTCGTTGACCCCGCAGGAGAGGTTCATGCCCAGGGACCTGCCGTCAGCGAGGCTGAAGGCCGTCGATGCCCAGTTCCAGCAGGTCTGCCTGCGCATGTATCCGCACGTCCAGTCGGAAAGGGCCCAGTAGGCGGGCGACGAGAGGTCGTGCTGCCTGCCCCGGACGGTCACGCTGCCCTTGAGGCGTATGGGGCTCGTCTTCTGGGTGTACACCCACCCGCGGTACCCCGCCCGGGTGCAGATCCTTAAGGGGCTCACCCCGCCCTGGTCAAAGGAGACCTGAAGCGAGAGGTCGCTGCCCACGGCGTTCAGGGACTCCCTTCGGATCTCGATGCTCAGGGGGTCTGCCTTGAAGGAGCTCCTGGGCTTTTCCGGGGAGGTGCCGATGGAGACGGCGGACGGGAGGACGGCGAGCTTCTTCGTCTCCGTGAGCTCCCCGGTCTGCCGGTCGAAGAGGTAGAAGAACCCGTTCGACAGGAGCTTGAGGTCCACCACCCCGATGCCGGCCAGGAGCTCGGGCCCCACGATCCCGATGAAGTGGAACTGGTTCGCCAGGAGCTTCTTGAGCAGGGGAGGGTAGAGGATGCCCATGGGCGTCTCGAGGTGGTAGTCTTCATAATTGACCTTTGCCACGGGCTCGCTGTAGATCCCCCAGCTCACGCGGCCCTTCCCATTGACGAGTGTATCCATGGCGTCCTCCTGTTCACGATATGATCAGAATACTGCAAGCCTTACCACTTCTTATCATAGATGTATAACGGGGGGTAGGCTGGAATCCAGAGGGTTTAATCGAGGTAGTCTTCGAACCCGGGCGTGTCGGTCTTCGATGCCTTGCCGGAGACCTGGTTCACGTTCCTGCTCAGCTCCCTGACCTGCTCGTCCGCGAAATCCTCGAAGCCGGGCCTGGCGTCTCCGGCATCGGAGGAGGGTCTCCGGGCGGGACGAACCTCGGCCCCCTTGGGCTTCTCCTCGAGGTAGTCCTCGAAGCCTGCGTCATCGGGGTGGCTTTCCTGCTTCACGGGGGCCTTCTGGTCCTCGGAGGCGTGATGGATGTCGAGCATCTTCTCGTTCTTGATGTAGCTCGTTTCCACCACGTCGGAGATCTCGAGCATCTTCTTCACGATGTTCTTGATCTTGATGGCTTCTGTCTTGATCTCACCAATGGTCCCCGCCATGCCCTTGCTGCCCCCTGTGTCCTTGGAGAGCATGTCGAGCTTGAGCAGGATGGTGGTGAGCGGGGAGTTGATCTCGTGGTTGGCCGCTATGGCGGTCTTCGACACCGCGGCGAGCCTCTGGGCCTTGATGTTCTTGGTGATGAGCATGGCCCTCTGGATGGCCTGGGCCCCGGATTCGGCAATGGTCCGCAGCAGGAGGAGCTTCTGGTTCATCTCGTCCTGCCCGGCGTTCTCCTGGGGTACTACCTCGAGGACGCCTATGGTCTTGCCGTCGACTCTCAAGGGCGCGTAGATGAAGTTGATGCCGATGGGGTACACCCCGTTGGAGCGGTCCAGCAGGTCCTTGGTGGCGCTCGCCATGCCGCTTCTCGTCTGGGGCAGGTCGTTCAGGAGGAAGGACTCGGTGATCATGATCCTCAGGTTGGAGAGGCGCATGATGCAGCGGGCCTTTTTCGCCTCGAGGATGGTGAGCGTGTGGGTGGTCAGGATGCCCAGGATGTCCGAGAGCTTGAGCGACGACTGGAGCTGGGTGCTCATGTTGTTCAGGTTGGCGAGCTCCATGGCCCTGCGCTCCAGCGCCAGCTTTTTCTGCTCCAGATCCAGGCTCAGCTTGCCCAGCTGGGCATTGGCGAACTGCAGGACCTCGAAATAGGTCTTGGGCTCCGCCTTGGGTATGCCCATCTCCTCGCTGATGCTGGAGATGCTGTCCTTCAAGGAGATGGAGACGTCCTGGATGTCATGGCTGGTGAGCCCCATCTGGCTGAGCAGCGCCGGGTCCACGAACCCCCGTTCCGACTGCCCGATCCCCAGGCCCAGGTGGTTGGTGACGATGTCCGCCACGTGTATGATGGCACAGAGCTTTTTCGCCTCCTCGTCGTTTCCGATGTCGCCTATGCTGTGATGGGCGCCCACGGTCCTGTACAAGAGGGCGGGGAGGTTCCACTTCTCCATGAGGAACCTGCCCAGGGTCGCGTGGTCCACGCCGATGATGCTCTGCTCCACCTCGATGATGTCCGAATTGGCGCGGTTCATGGTCTCCAGCACCTCGCGGTACTCGCCCTTCCTGCAGAGGAGCTGGTCGGCCACGACCTTGCCGAGGTCGTGCAGGAGCCCGGCCACGAAGGCGTCCTCGGCTGCGGAGGGGAAGACCTTCAGGGAGATGTTCTTCGCGCACACCGCGCATGCGATGGAGTGCTGCCAGAACCGGTAGAAGTCCAGGGTGCACTTGTTCTTCTCGTTGAAGAGGTTGATGACGCTGATGGAGAGCACGATGCTCTTGAGCACGTTGAAGCCCAGCAGCATCACCGCGCCCCGTATGGTGGAGATCTCCTTGATCCTCCGGTAGAAGGGGGAGTTCGCCACCCGGAGCACCTTGATGGAGAGCGCCTGATCCCGTTCCACCATCTCCGCGATCTGCTTGGCGCTGACCTTCGAGTCCAGCGTCTTCTCCATGATCGCGGTCGCTATGGACGGCAAAGTTGGTATGTCGCCGATGGTGTCGATCAGCGACTGGATCTCTTCTGGCGATCTCTTTATCATCGAGGATCTTATCGTTCGTTACGGTTACAATCTTGAGTCCTACTCCTGAATATGATACTCAAAATTGAATGACACCTCACCGAGAGCATACCAGGCGGATTTACCTGGGGTCTGTCCCCATCGGTGGCGGTGCACCCGTGAGCATCCAGTCCATGACCAACACCGACACCCGGGACGCAGGCAGGACCCTCGACCAGATACAAGCGCTGGAGGTTGCCGGGTGCGACATCGTCCGGGTGAGCGTCCCGGATGCCGAGGCTGCGCATGCCCTGGGAGAGATCAGAAAGGGGTCCCGGATACCGGTGGTGGCCGACATCCACTTCGACTACCGGCTCGCCGTGTCCGCCATGGAGAACGGCGCGGACGGCATCCGCATCAACCCCGGGAACATCGGGAGCAGGAAAAAGGTCGAAACCGTGGCCAGGGCAGCCCGCGAGGCAAAGGTCCCCATAAGGATCGGGGTGAACCTGGGCTCGGTGAAGAAGTCCATCCTCGAAGAGTTCGGGGAAGACCATGTGGGCGCCCTGGTGGAGAACGCCCGGCAGTACGCGGACATGCTCCGGGACATGGGGGTCGAAGACCTGAAGGTCTCGCTCAAATCCTCGGACGTGCTGGAGACCGTGGACGCCTACCGCCGCTTTGCGCAGCAGAGCGACCTGCCGCTCCACCTGGGCCTGACCGAGGCGGGGACTCCCTTTGCGGGCGCCATCCGCTCGGCCGCCGGGATCGGGGCGCTCCTCATCGACGGCATCGGAGACACGGTGCGGATCTCGCTCGCCGGCGACCCGGTGCAGGAGGTCCTCGCCGCCAGGGTGCTCCTGGAGAGCGTGGGCCTGAGGAAGGAAGGGGTGAGGGTCATCGCCTGCCCCACCTGCGCCCGGACCTGCGGGGACGTGGCCGCCATCGCCTCCGAGGTGGAGGAGGCGCTCAGGGAAGTGAAGAGGCACCTGGTGGTGGCGGTCATGGGGTGCGTGGTCAACGGGCCCGGCGAGGCCAGGATCGCGGACTTGGGCGTCGCCTGCGACAAGGGGGGCGCCATGCTGTTTGTCCGCGGTAAACCCATTCGGCGCATTGCTGCATCAGAAATCACGAATTGCCTCATGGATGAAATAGAAAAGGAGCTTGTGAAATGAGACTGTCGAAGATGTTCCTGCACACCCTCAAGGAAGAGCCGCGGGATGCGGAGATTGCCAGCATCAGGCTGATGCTCAGGGCGTCCATGGTCAAGAAGCTCGCCTCGGGCATCTATTCCTATCTCCCCTTCGGGCTCAAGGCCCTCCGGAAGGTGGAGGCCATCGTACGCGAGGAGATGAACGCGGCAGGGGCCCAGGAGGTCCTCATGCCCGCGGTACAGCCGGCCGAGATCTGGAAGGAGAGCGGCAGGTGGGACTTCTACGGCAAGGAACTCCTGAGGTTCACGGACCGGAAGAACGCCGAGTTCGCCTTCGGCCCCACCCACGAGGAGGTCATCACCACCATCGTACGCGACGAGGTCCACTCCTACCGTGACCTGCCCATCAACCTCTACCAGATCCAGACCAAGTTCAGGGACGAGATCCGGCCCCGGTTCGGCGTCATCCGCTCCCGGGAGTTCATCATGAAGGACGCGTATTCCTTCGATGTGGACGAGCAGGGCGCGGAAAAGAGCTACCAGGCCATGTACCAGGCGTACGAGCGGATCTTCAGACGCTGCGGACTGAAGTTCAAGACGGTGGAGGCGGACTCGGGCCCCATCGGCGGGAACTTCTCGCATGAGTTCATGGTGCTCGCCTCCACGGGCGAGGACGTCATCCTGAGCTGCTCCGCCTGCGGCTATGCGGCAAACCTCGAAAAGGCCGAGATCGCCAAGCCGGCATCCCTTGCCTTCCCCGAAGCGCCCGCAGGCAGCCCCGAGAAGGTCCACACCCCAAATGTTCGGACCATCGACGAGGTGTGCTCCTTCCTGGGCGTGACCCCGCAGGAGCTCGTCAAGACGCTCATCTACTCCACGGAATCCGGGGTCATCGCCGCCCTGGTGAGGGGCGACCACGAGGTGAACGAGGTGAAGCTCAAGCGCGCGGCCGGGGTGGAGACCCTGGAGCTCGCGGACGAGCCCACCATCGAGAAGCACACGAAGGCCCCCCGTGGGTTCGCCGGTCCCATGGGCCTGACCATAAAGACGTTCGCCGACTACGGGCTCCTGGGCATGGGCGCCTGCGTGACCGGGGGCAACGAGGAGGACTATCACGCGAAGAACGTCTGGCTCTCCCGTGACGCGAAGATCGACGTGGTGGCGGACATCAGGAACGCCGAGGCCGGGGACCCCTGCCCGCGGTGCAGCGAAGGTGCCCTGGAGGCGATCCACGGCATCGAGGTGGGCCACATCTTCAAGCTGGGGACCAAGTACTCGAAGGCCATGAACGCGAACATCCTCAACGAGAACGGGGAGCTCAAACCCATCATCATGGGCTGCTACGGCATCGGCGTCACCCGGGTGCTGGCCGCGGCCATCGAACAGTCGAACGACGAGCACGGCATCGTGTTCCCGGTGCCCATCGCGCCCTACCAGGTCATCGTGGTGCCGGTGAGCACCACCGAGGACGAGGTCAGGGATACCGCGTTCCGGATGTACGAGGAGCTTCAGGGCGCGGGCGTGGACGCCCTCATCGACGACCGCGACCTGAGGCCCGGCGTCAGGTTCATGGATGCGGACCTCATCGGCATCCCCTACCGGATCACGGTGGGCGCCAGGGGGCTGAAGGAAGGGATCGTCGAGGTGAAGGAGCGGAGCACGGGGACCGTTGAGAAGGTCCCGGTGGGCGAGGCGGTCCGGTTCTGCCTCGATAAGCTCAAACAGTAGGAAGCGATTATTGACCGTACGTATCAATGACATCATTGACGAGGTGTCCGCCTACATCACCGAGGAGGACTCCAGGATCATTGAAAAGGCGTACGTGTTCTCCGCCCGGGTTCACCTGGGACAGACACGGCTCTCCGGTGAGCCCTACCTGAACCACCCCCTGGAGGTGGCCTACATCATCGCCCAGATGCGCCTCGACACCACGGCCGTGGTCGCTGCCCTGCTCCACGATGCCATTGAGGACTCCTACACCAAGGTCGAGGACATCAGCGCCCAGTTCGGGGACGAGGTCGCCCAGGTGGTGGACGGCCTCACGAAGATCGCCAAGATCGATTTCCGTTCAAAGGAAGAGCAGCAGGCGGAGAACTTCCGCAAGATGATCCTCGCCATGAGCAAGGACCTCAGGATCCTCCTCATCAAGCTCGCCGACCGCCTGCACAACATGCGCACCCTGCAGTACCACACCCACGAGTCCCAGCAGCGCATCGCCCGGGAGACCCTCGATATCTATGCGCCCCTGGCCAACAGGCTCGGCATCCACTGGCTCCAGATCGAGCTCGAGGAGCTGAGCCTGAAGTACCTCGACGAGCAGGGCTATACTACGCTGAAAACCAAGCTCGACGCCTTGGCCATGGAAAAGGACGCCTACCTGAGGGCGGTTATGGTCCAGATCCAGGACAAACTCGCCGAGGCGGGGCTCAAGGCGGAGGTCAAGGGCAGGATCAAGCACATCTACAGCGTCTACCAGAAGCTCAAGAAGCAGGGGATCCCCTTCGAGGACGTCTACGACGTCCTGGGGACCCGGGTGCTCGTGGGGAGCGTGGCCGAGTGCTACGAGGCCCTCGGCATCATCCACTCCATCTGGAAGCCCATCCAGTCGCGGATCAAGGACTTCATCGCCATGCCCAAGGCGAACATGTACCAGTCCCTGCACACCACGGTCTTCGGCCCCGGGGGCGAGCGGATCGAGATCCAGATCCGCACCCGGGAGATGGACTTCATCGCCAACGAGGGCATTGCCGCGCACTGGCGCTACAAGGACGGGGCGGAGATCTCCTCCCAGGACGGCGAGAAGCTCTCGTGGCTCAGGCAGCTCCTCGAATGGCAGAAGGAGCTCAAGGACCCCCGCGAGTTTCTCCAGAGCGTCAAGATCGACCTCTACCCCGAGGACGTCTACGTCTTCACCCCCCGGGGCGACGTGAAGCGCTTTCCCGTGGGGGCGACGCCGCTGGATTTCGCCTACAGCGTCCACACCCAGCTGGGCAACCAGTGCATGGGCGCCAAGATCAACGGCAAGATCGTGCCCTTGCGGTACAAGCTCAACAGCGGAGACGTCATCGAGATCCTGAGGTCCTCGAAGCAGCACCCGAGCAAGGACTGGCTTCGCATCGCCAAGACCTCCCGGGCCAAGACCAAGATCAAGGCCTGGCTGAGGGCGCAGGAGAACGAGCAGAGCATCGCGCTGGGCCGGGAGATCCTCGAAAAGAGGATCAAGGGCCTGCACCTGACCAAGGACATGGATTACGAGGAGCTGGCCAGGGAGTTCTCCTTCAAGAACGTGGACGACCTCTTCATGACCGTGGGCTTCGGCAGGCTCTCAGCCAACCAGGTGCTCCACCGGTACATCCCGGCCGACGAGGGGCAGAAGAAGCCGCAGAAGGCGCCTGAGACCAAGAAGAAGCAGGACTCGTCGAGCATCGTGGTCAAGGGGGTGGACAACCTCCTGGTGCGGTACGCGAAGTGCTGCAGGCCCATCCCCGGCGACGACGTGGTGGGGTTCATCACCCGGGGCAGGGGGATCACGGTCCACCGCTCAGGCTGCCCCTACGTGGAGGAAACCGACCTCCAGCGCCTCATCCCCGTTGAGTGGGACAAGGACGTCCTTGACAGCCACGAGATCGAGTTCACCGTGACCTGTCTGGACAAGCCGGGCATGCTCGGGCTCATCACCGCGGCCATCGGGGAGCGGAAGATCAACATCAACACCATGAAGGCCTTTTCACAAGCCCAGGGGACCTCCATGTGCATCTTCCGGGTCATGGTGAAGAACCTCTCGGAGCTCAAGGAACTGTTCAACGACATCCGGAGGCTCAAGGGCGTGGAGAAGATCGAGCGGCACTGACAGAGGTCTCCGCCGGGGACGCACCCCTGCCCGGCATCCGTACTCAAAGAAGCGGCCATGCTTCCTTCATGCTCCTAGAGCTGGGTCCTGATCCTCTCGATGATTCTGTTCTCGACCGCTTTGTTGGAGATGCACTCGTGCCATTCCTGGGACACGGTCTTGTCATAGGCCTCGATGTGGGCCGTGACCTTGACCTTGGTGCTCATATCATTGATGGGGGTGATCAGGATGCTCAGGGTGTACCCCACCTGCGACCAGATGGCCAGCCGCGCGGCGGACGGCTTCTGTGCGATGGCCTCGAGCTCGTAGTGCGCCTTGGGACCCACGGAGTGGTTCACGAACTTCGTGCCGATGACGCCCCGGTCCTTGTTCATGGTGTCGATGGGGATCCCTTCCTCGGCCAGGGCCGCCACGGAGGCATCCCAGACCTTGTCGAAGCGTGCAAGGTAGAACGCGGTGTCGTCGACCTGTTTTACGGGCTTGGGGGCCGATGTGCAGCCGGATACGAGTGCCGTTGCCAACAGAACCGTTATTAAATGGATTGCGTGTTTCATTGGTCCTCTCCCCACTGCATGTACCACCATTGGAATTAAAATGTGAAGCTATCATGTCTTATAACAGAAATACAAGGAAAAATAAACCTTTGCCTTTTGGTGGGCAGGTGCGTTCGGGGCCTTTCCGCCCCGGGCCCCTCCGGAAGGGGCAGGCTGCGTACGGCTGGATATCCGGCTCGCGGGGGAGCCTCCGGGACGGAGGTATACCCTCCCTCTGGATCATGCCCTTAAGGCATCATCCCGGTCGGGGTATGGGGTGGTTGCGTTGGGAAGGGGTGTGGCTGCCGGTTTCGGGGAGGATCAGACGGTGTGTTTCTGAACTCTTCCAGACTTGATGCACTGGGTGCATACAGTCATTCTTCTGGCGCCCTGGGATGAATCCACCCGAACCCTCTGCAGGTTGGGGAGCCAGACCCGGTTGGTTTTGTTCTGGGCATGCGATACGTTGTGCCCTGACTGCGGGCCCTTTCCACAAATGTCACACTTTCTCGCCATGAATGAAAACTCGCTTTCGTCTCAGTATAAAACCAGTTGGTGCCGAAGCCGGGATTTGAACCCGGACGGGCGTAGCCCACCACCCCCTCAAGATGGCGTGTCTGCCAAATTCCACCACTTCGGCGTAGTCTGGAGTGTGTTCATAGCAACCAAAACCGGGACTGTCAATATGGAAAATCACGCAGGTCCAACCATGCATGTTCATAACCCCCGGGACTGCCCGGAGAAATTTTCATTCAATGCAAAAAGGGTGATTGATTATTATCTTTAAATCGCTATTAAAATATTGATATTGATAATGAGTAATACATTGACACAAGCCTGGAAATTGGTTACTAGGAATGATTATCATTAGCAGATTAAGACTGGGAGGAGACGTGACATGACAACAAGGCTTGAAGTGTACAAGTGTGAAGTGTGCGGGAACATGGTGGAGGTCATCCATGCGAGCGACGGCGAGCTCGTCTGCTGCGGGCAGCCCATGAAGCTCATGACCGAGAACACGGTGGACGCGTCCAGGGAAAAGCACGTTCCGGTGATCGAGAAGACCGCGGACGGCTACAAGGTCAGCGTGGGAAGCGTGGCGCACCCCATGGAGGAGAAGCACTACATCGAGTGGATCGAGCTCATCGCTGACGGCCAGGCGTACCGCCGGTTCCTGAAGCCGGGCGACGTGCCGGAGGCCACCTTCTGCGTGACCTCGAGCACGGTCACGGCCAGGGAGTACTGCAACCTGCACGGCTTGTGGAAGGCGTAGCTGCTCAAACCGGAGGGACGCGCGGCCCCTCGTTTTTGTCCCTCCCATTCATTCGCAACCATGATATAATGGATGGAAAATATCCTAAGGGAGACAGTGGTCATGAAATTATACTTCAATGCGGACGAAGTTTTCGAGATGGCGGAAGAAATCGAGCGTCAGGGTGCCAGCTTTTACCAGAAGGCCGCCGGCGTGTTCAAGGATGCAGCCGTGAAAGAGATGCTCGCAGGGCTGTCGGCCATGGAGGTCGGTCACGAGAAGCTGTTCACGAACATGCGCTCCCAGATCCTGAGCGACACCTACCAGGGCTATGACCCCGACCAGATGGCGGCCGCCTACATCAAGGCGTTCACCGAGGGCAAGGTGTTCAACTTCAAAAAGAACATGGCCGACCTCGTCACGGAAAAGTCCACCCTCGAAGACATCCTGAAGCTGGCCCTCGAGGCAGAAAAGAACTCCATCATCTTCTATACCGGCATCAAGAAGATCGTGCCTGAGAACTTTGGAAAAGACGCTATTGACAAGATCATAGCCGAAGAGATGAAGCACATCGTCATGCTGGTGGAGAAGATGGCGAATCTGTAGGCAGGGGGAAGGGATGTCAGTTTTCAAGCCGGTCAAGCTTACCGAGCACGTATACTGGGTGGGTGCCATCGACTGGACCATCCGGGATTTCCACGGATACACGACCAAGCGGGGGAGCACCTACAACGCTTACCTCATCCTGGCCGACAAGATCACCCTCGTGGACACGGTCAAGGCCCCGTTCAGAGAGGAGCTCCTCGCCAGGGTCTCCGAGCTGGTGGACCCGAAGCGCATCGACTACATCGTGTCGAATCACTCCGAGATGGATCATTCGGGGTGCCTGAGAGAGGTCATCGAGGAGGTCCGGCCGGAGAAGGTCTTCGCGTCGGTCATGGGGTGCAAGGCCCTCAAGGAGCACTTCAGGATCGACCGGGAGCTCATACCGGTGAAAGACGGCGACGAGATCAGCCTCGGCAACCTCACGCTTGCGTTCACCGAAACGCGGATGCTCCACTGGCCCGACAGCATGTTCAGCTACCTCAAGGAAGAGAAGCTCCTCTTCTCCCAGGACGCCTTCGGCATGCACCTGGCCACCTCGGAGCGGTTCATCGACGAGATCGACCAGTCGGTGGTCGACTACGAGGCGGCCACCTACTATGCCAACATTCTCCTCCCCTACTCGCAGCTCATCATCGGTCTGCTCGACAAGGTGGAGAAGGCGGGCATTCCCATCGAGATCATCGCCCCGGACCACGGCCCCGTGTGGCGTAGGGACCTTGGCAGGATCCTCTCCCTGTACCGGAAATGGGCGGAGCAGAAGCCCACGAACAAGGCCGTGGTGCTCTACCAGACCATGTGGCACAGCACCGAGCTCATGGCCCAGGCCATCCAGGAGGGCCTGCGGGAAGGCGGCACGAATGTGAAGATGATGACCATCGGACCCTTCCACCGCAGCGACGTCGCCTACGAGATCCTCGATGCCGGGGCCCTCGTGGCAGGGTCTTCCACGCTGAACAACAATATGCTCCCGGCCATGGCGGATGTGCTCACGTATCTCAAGGGCCTGAAGCCAAAGAACCTGATCGGGGCCGCGTTCGGCTCCTACGGCTGGAGCGGCGAGTCCGCCGGCCAGGTCCAGGAGCACCTTTCGGCAATGAAGGTGGACCTTGCGAGCGAGCCTGTCAAGGCCAAGTACGTCCCTGATGACGAAGTGCTCAAGGCGTGCTATGAGCTGGGCAGGGCCATATCGGCACGGCTCGGCGCCATGGTGTAGCGCACGACAGGAACAAGAACTCATACGGAGGATAGGATGCAGAAATACGTGTGTGGTGTATGCGGATATATCTATGACCCGGAGAAGGGCGACCCCGAGGGCGACGTGCCCGCCGGAACCCCTTTCGAAAAGCTGTCCGATGACTGGACATGCCCGGTGTGCGGGGCCTCGAAGAGCGAGTTTTCCCCCGAGTGAGGGCGTCAAGGACATGGACTCCAGGGCAGGCCTTGGACTCGTGAGCGCGGTACGCTGCAGGGTGTCAGACGCAAGCCTCCCCGGCCTTCGAAGCGGGCGCGAAGGAGGGCCAAGTCAAAGAAAGAGCTTCCTGATGCAATGCCGGTAAGAGAGCGAATCACACCGAATACGGCAAAGACACAAAGAAGAGGGGGCGCAGGGGCCGTTTCTGGCAGGATGACGAAAGGGGACAAGGAGGCGTTCCTTCAGGAAGTTTACCGGCTGTACCACCACGCCAGGTTCATTTCCCCGGACCCCCTCGAGCTCGTGTACCGCTACGAGGACCAGCACGACCGAGAGATCGCGGGCCTCATCGCTTCGAGCCTTGCCTACGGAAGGGTGAGCCAGATCCTCAGGAGCGCCGAGGCTGCCCTGAGCAGGATGGGCCCTTCTCCCCGGGCCTATCTCGAGGATACGGGGGTTCGTGACCTCAGGGAGGACTTCAGGGGGTTCAGGCACCGGTTCACCACGGGCGAGGAGCTCGCCGACCTCCTGGTGGGGGCCAGAAGGGTGATCCGCAGGTACGGGTCCCTGGGCGCCTGCTTCACGTCAGGGGTTTCGGCCCGGGATGACACTGTCCTGCCGGCGCTCGCTTCCTTTGTCCGGGAGCTGGACCCTCAGGTCCATGTGCGCATGAGCAGCCTGCTGCCTGACCCGGCCAGGGGCAGTGCCTGCAAGAGGCTCCACCTGTACTTGAGATGGATGGTCCGTTCCGACGAGATCGACCCGGGTGGATGGACCGGCGTATCGCCTGCGAAGCTCGTGATCCCGCTCGATACGCACATGTACCGCATCTGCTCGTCCTTGGGAATGACATCGAGGGCCCAGGCCGACGGGAAGACGGTCCTGGAGATCACGGAAGGGTTCAGGCTTCTCTCACCCCATGACCCGGTGCGGTATGATTTCTCCCTCACCCGCATGGGTATGCGTGGGGAGAGCGGTGCGTCGGTGGCGGATATGAGCATGCCTGCACGCCTGTCAAAGGCAAGGGGCAAAGGAGGATTCCAGCATGGATGACAAGTTGTTGAATGCAATTCATCAGGCGTATACGGGTGAGTCCAAGGCGAGCCTGCGGCTCAAGGTGTTTGCGGAAAAGGCTGAGCAGGAGGGGTATCCCCAGCTTGCCAAGCTCTTCCGGGTCATCTCCTTTTCGGAGGAGCTCCACGGCAAACGAGCGCTGAGGCTCCTGAAAGAGGTCAAGAGCACCGAGGAGAACCTCGCCGCGAGCTTCGAGTCCGAGACCAAGGTGGCCGGCGTCGCCTATGACCAGTTCATCAAGCTGGCGGAGGAGGGGGGGAACAAAGCGGTCTCCCTGTACTTCAGCCAGTCCAGGGATGTGGAAGAGATCCATGCCAAGCTCTACAAGGAGGCCATGGACCATGTCCTGGAGGAGAGGCACACCACCTACTATGTCTGCGACGTGTGCGGCTACGTTTCGGACGGCGTTCTGCCGGAGGAGTGCCCCATCTGCTCCGCCGGTAAGGAACGCTTCGTGCCGTTCGACTAGGCCGCGGCCGGGTTTACTGACCCTTCTCGTAGATCTCGAGCCAGCGGGCTTCGTCTGAGGTCCCCGTGATCCTGATGGCCCCTTCGCCCTTTTTCAGGTTGACCCAGGCGATCATTCCGTCCACGGTCAGGCCGTTCGACGGAAGCGTGATCCTGAGCGGCCCGCCGATGTATTCCCTGGCCCCGGTGGAGAGCCTCGGCCTGAAGAGCTGGGGACATTTAAGGCACATGCCCTGCCGGTTGATGTCCTTGATGACTCCGCGGGCCTTGAACAGCTGGCCTATCCTGATCAGGAAAGAGATCCTGACCGCTTTGCGCTGCTCGCTCCTGCGTTCCGTTGCAATGCCGCCCGTGTCCACGATGAAGACTCCTGCCCGTTCTCGAGTGCCTCTCCCTGCCGCCCGGGGTGATGGCCGGACCCGGCGGGGAGGCGTCACTCACGTTGGTAAAGCAAAGTCAATGCCACACGCAGGACATAACCATTTCAATAAGTTGTCATGAGTGCGGTCTGCGCTGCGCCGGGGAATGGGTAACGGGTTTCCCAGGCAGGGGAAAGAAATTGCTGCGGAGCCGAGCCCGCGGAAGCCCCCTCCTGGCTTAAAAAAGGTGTTTTGCTGATCCGGCAAACAGATCACGTAAAGAGGGATCCCGGCATGAAGCCGTATGCCGTTCGCGGCAACAGGTGCCGGGTCAACAAGGCTTGCCCTGGACGTTACCGCTCCTGGAGAAGGGGCTCTTCCTCGCAGGAAACGAGCTGCCCGTCCGGACGCCCGCGAACGGTCGACCAATAGGCTTCATACTCGCGGCAACCCCTTTTCAGTCCATCGATCGTCCTGATTCCGAGCCTTGAAAGCTGTTCTAGGATCTCTCTTCGCGTCAGCGACATCCCCAGTCACCTCTTGGTGCGTTCCTGATACCCCCGGAAGCTGTGGTGCTGTTGTCCATCTATCATAAGCAGGGTATTTCGCCAAGGAAATAATGAATGTCCAATGTTCGAAGTATTGTAGAATAATGATATAACAACATATTTTCGACCCTACACCTGTTGCTGCGAACGGCATACGGCTTCATGCCGGGATCCCTCTTTACGTGATCTGTTTGCCGAATCGGTAAGTCAGTTGTCTGCGGGAGGGGTGATTTCGGGGGTCTGTTCCCCGGGTGCGGCCGACCACTTCCAGCGCAGCAGGTCGGAGAGGAACCCCACCTGCCGGTAGCGTTCTCCGCGCTCATAGGAGAGGAGGAACGACAGGGAGAAGCGCGAGCGGTCTTCATCTCTTTTGTAGGAGATCGTGCGCCAGAGGATGCTCACCTCCGAGGACCCGTCCCCCCTGAGGCCGTGGGCCAGCGTCAGCAGGGGAAGCCAGTTCCTCCGGAAGCCCTCGTCGTGCAGGGGGATGATCCAGGGGAAGTACCACGAGGAGTTATCGGGAAAGACATGCAGGTGCCACAGGGGCCACACGGTCGATGCCTTCGAGAGGACCGCCTGCTCCCTGGTCTTTTCGTCCCAGCCGCTCAGGATGAGGATGCGGGTGGTCTGCTCGCGGATGTCGTCCCTGGGGTTGTAGGTCATGACGGAGCGGTAGAAGGGCCAGAGGACCGTCTTCGCCCGGTAGGTTTCGCCTTCGACCTTTGATGCGTAGAGCGGGAACACCAGCCGCTCCTCGTAGGCGCCGGTGGCATATCTCACCAGCGGCCACGGGAAGGACAGGCTCATGTGCCGGGGATTCGTGTTGCGGTTGTAGGTGAAGAACGGCCAGAGCACGGAGATGCCCTGGTTGGTCTTGCCCCGGGAGTAGGAGAAGAAGGGCAGGAAGGCGTCGAGATCCTGGGTCCCCCTCTTGCGGAGCAGAAAGGGCCACAGGAGGTATCGGTCGTCGGAGTTGGCCTTTCTCACATGCCCGTACAGGGGCCAGATCTGGAACTCCCTGCCTTCCGAGTACTTCAGGAAGGGCCACAGGATGGTGGTGGTCTCGATGCCGTCGTCCACGGTCTTCGTGTAGGCGGGCCAGAGCACATAGCGCAGGGAGTCGTGCCCGAACCGGTGCGAGTAGGTGCCGTAGAAGGGGAAAACCCCCCCGTAGGTCTCGTCCTGATATCTGCCATACGAGAAGACCAGGGCGTCGAGGGTGGTCTCGTCCTTGTCCTCCGAGAACCTTCCGAGCGGGACGAAATAGCCGTGATCATCGTCTTTGTGCCCCAGGGGATAAAGGACGTCGGTCTCGGAGGAATCGCGGTAGAAGAAGGGTCGCACGGCCGTGAAGCCCTGAGTGCGCTGGAAGAGAGGGCCTGCCACCGAGAGGTCGTAGCCCTCCGGGGTGGACTGATAGTACAGCAAGGGCGCAAAGTTGATCTCTGCACAGGATGCCCCGTCCTGACAGGGCAGGCTGGTCAGCAGGAGGGAGAGGGCGATGAGCGCGGCCGGCCAAGGGCGCATGGCTGCTTACCAGATGAAGCCCATGACCGTGCCCATGACCGTGATGGGCACCTGCTCGTTCAGTCCCTGCGCGGCCTGGTTCACGTTCCGGACCGCCTCGTTGAGGTTGGTGTACAGCTCGTCGTCGTTGAGGATCCTGCCCAGAGTGCCTTTGCCCGAGGCCAGGTTGTCGGACACGGTCTTGAAGTTCTCGGAGATCTCCACGAGGTTGTAGTACAGGGTCGGGTCGGACAGGAGCAGGCTGATGGTGTTATCCTCCTGGATATTGGAGGTGAGCTTCTGGAGCGATTCCATGGACTCGGTCAGCGATGCGTAGAGCCTGTCGTCGTAGACGAGCTTGCCCAGCGTGCCGTTGCCGGACCTGATGGTGCCTGCGATGTCCCTGATGTCCTCCGAGGTGGTGGTGAAGTTCTGGGAAATGACCACCAGCGACGCGCTCACGTCCTTCATGTTGGCGATGGTGGTGGTGACGTTCTCCTTGTTGCTGGCCACCATCTCCGCGGTGTCCTCGCTGAGCCTGCGGATGCTGGTGAGGATGCCTCGCATCATCTCTTCGTCCCCGAGGGTGGCGTTCAGCGACCCCGTAAGCTCGGTGAGGTTGCCCGCGATCTGGCCGAGCTTTTCCAAGAGGGTGTCCAGGGAAGGGGGAACGGACGTCCGGGCGAGGTTGCCGCCGGGCTCGATGGTGTTGCTCGACGTTCCGGGCTTGATGATGATGATCCTGTCCCCCAGCACGCCTTTCGTGGCGATGGACGCGGTGCTGTCGATGGGGATCCTGACGTCTTCATCGATGGCTGCCGTGACCGTGGCCGTGTTCACGCCGTTCAGGTGGATCTCCTTCACGGTCCCTACCTGCACGCCCGCCAGCTCCAGCTGCGAGCCCTTCTTGAGACCTTCCACCGTGGGGAACACCATGGTGATCTCGTAGGTGCCCTTCCGGTTCAGGTTCAGGTCGCCGATCTGGTAGAGCAGAACGACGAAGGTGACGACGATGGCCACCACAAACATGCCGACTTTTGCTTCGTTGCTCATATGCATCTCGCTCGGTTCCCCGTCACTTCAGCAGTTCCTGTATCTTGTCCTTGAGCTCTTTCCTGGGGTCCTTGCTCAGGGATGAGGATTTCAGGTAGTGGTCGAGCGCCTTCTTCTTCATGCCCATGCCCATCAGAATGTCCCCTGCGTGCTCGTGGATGGTTGGATCGTTGTCGAGCTTCTTGAGCGCCTTCTTCATGTACTCGTAGGCCTGCTTCGACTTGCCCTGGCGGTGAAGCACCCACGCCATGGAGTCGAGGATGTAGGGGTCGTCGGGCCGCGCCTTCAGCGCATCCCTGATCATCTTGCCAGCCTTGTCGAGGTTGATTCCCTGGTCCGCCCACACGTAGCCCACCAGGTTCAGGGCCACCGGGTCCTTGGGATTCTTCTCCAGAAGCTTGACCGCGACCGCGAGCCCTTCGTCCCTCCTGCCCGCCGTGTCGAGCTCGGTGGCCAGCTGGTAGCCCACCTCCATGCAGGTCCCCTTGGGCCAGAAGTACTCCCAGGCCGAGGACAGCTCCCTGATGACCTCCTCGGCCCTGCCCAGGTCCTTGAGCAGGGACGACCGCAGCATCACGGTTTCGCACCCGAGCCTGCTCGTGATGGGAACCTCCGAGACGGCGTCCAGGGCGTCTTCGAGCCGCTCGAGCTTTGCGTAGGTGACGGCGAGGTAATAGGAGTCTTCGACCGTCATCTCCTTGATCTCGGTGAGGTTCGACAGCGCGTCTTCGAACCTGCCTTCCTGGAGCTGGAGAAGCACGAGCCTCCGCACGATCTGGGCGTCGTTGTTGAGCTGTTTGATCTTGATCAGCCCTTCGATGGCATCCTTGTAGCGGGAAGACGTGATGTAGAGATCGGTGAGAGAGATGAGGCCCTCCAGGGAGAAGGGTTCGAGCTCAAGGAATTTCTTGTAGGTCTCCTCGGCCTTTTTTGGCTCCTTGGAGAGCTCGTAGGTCCTGCCGAGGTCGAGGTAGGCGGGGCCGAACTTCGGATTGGTGTCGATCACCTTCCTGAGCGAGTCCCTGGCGCATGCAAAGTCCTTGCTGCCGAGGCATGCCTTCGAGAGGGTGTAGAGGATCATGCTGTCGTCCTCTTCCTTGCCAAGGATGCCCCTGAGGATCCCCTCCGCATCCTTGAAATCGGAGACGATGATCTTCAGGTTTGCGAGGAACATCAGGAGCTGGACATTGTCCGGGTTGCTCTTGATCAGGACCTCGGTATCCTTGATGGCCTGGTTCCAGTCGCCCTTGCGGGCATAGATCCTGGTTCTGAGCTCGAGGGCCTCGTCCACGTGGGTCTGGGACTTGATGAGCCTGTCCACCAGCTCCAGGGCCTTGTCGGTCTGATTGATGACGAAGTTGATCCTGGCCTGGGCCAGGACCGCGTAGGGATCGTCGATCCCGGCATAGAGCTCGAGGGCCTCCTTCCAGTTCCCCTGGTTTTCCTCGTTCCTGGCGAGCATGAACTTCAGGTAGGGGCTCTGGGCCTTCTGCGGGTCGCTTTCGCCCTTTTCCGGCGGGACGTGCGCGCAGCCTGCGAGACTCAGGAAAAAGGCGGCGGCAAGGATGAGATTAATCGTTCGAGCGGTTCGCAATATCGAACATCTCCTTGACGGTCTTTCCCGGGTCAGGGCTCGAGAAGACGCTCGACCCGGCAACGATGGAGTCCGCTCCGGCGTCGAGGACCGTGCGGAGGTTGCCTTTCCCGATCCCGCCGTCGACCTGGATGAGGATGTCCCTTCCCTCGCAGAGCGACCGTGCCTTCCTGATCTTCGGGAGCGCGGCATTGATGAACGACTGGCCGCCGAACCCCGGGTTCACGCTCATGACGAGGATGAGGTCGATGCAGTCCAGGCAGTATTCCAGGGTTTCCAGGCCGGTTGCCGGGTTCAGGGACACGCCGGCCTTGCACCCCAGCTCCCTGATCCTCGTCAGCGTGCGGTGCAGGTGGGTGCATGCCTCCACGTGGACGGTGATCCCGTTGGCGCCGGCCCTGGCAAAGGCCTCGAGGTAGCGGTCTGGGTCTTCGATCATCAGGTGGCAGTCGAGGTAGGCATCGGTGACCGAGCGGATGCCCTGCACCACGAGGGGCCCGATGGTGATGTTGGGCACGAAGCGCCCGTCCATGACATCCACGTGGACCCACTGGGCACCGGCCGATACGACTGTCCGGATATCGTCACCGAGCTTCGAGAAATCAGCTGACAGTATCGACGGTGCAAGAATCATCCCTCACCCCCTCCATGCTCCCTGTATTTATCACGTCTCCGGGAAGATTTCCGTACATTTCTGCTTCCGCTACCCGTTTTCCCTCTTCGCAAGAACGATCTCCCCTTTCCGGAGGCCGTTGGCGAAGGCGCGGCTGTCCACGGCCTTTTTGCCTTCGAGCTGCACCACTTCTGGGACGAGGAGCCCGCCCGAGCAGGCGATCGAGATCCCGCCCCTCTCCCTGCGCAGGGTGCCTATGGCCAGGTCGTGCCCAACCCTTCTGTACGAGGATTTCAGGATCTTCAGCATCTTCCCGTCGAGATAGGTGTAGGCGCACGGCCAGGGAAGCAGGCCCCGGACCATGTCGTGGATGGCCTTGACGTCCCTGTGCCAGTCGATCTCGCCCTCCTCCCTGGTGAGCATGGGGGCCGGCGTCGCCTCTTCGGCCTTTTGCGGACGGGCCGTGATCCTTCCCTTCTCGAGGAGGTCAAGGACCTCGAGGAGCTTCTCTGCGCCGAGCACGCTCAGCCTGGCCGAGAGGCTCACCGCGTCCTCGTCCTCGGGGATGGGGGTCTCCGCCTCGAGGAACACGGGCCCGCTATCCATGCCCGAATCGATCTGCATGATGCTCACGCCGGTCTTCGGACAGCCCTGAAGTATGGCCCGGTTGATGGGCGCGGCCCCCCGGAAGCGGGGCAGCAATGATGCGTGGACGTTGATGAAGCCGTGCCGGGGCAGCACGAGCATGTCGTCCGGGATCATCTTGCCGTAGGCCACCACGATCACCGCGTCGAGATCGAGCCCGGCCAGGGCCTGCCGCACCTCGTCGTTGCCCTTGAGCTTTTCGGGCTGCATCACGGGGAGGCCCTTCGAGAGTGCGAGCTCCTTGACAGGGGGCATCCGGGGATCGAGCGACCTGCCCCTGGGCTTGTCGGGCTGGGTGAGAACGCACACCACCCGGTGCGCAGGAGAATCGACGAGGGCCTGGAGCGAGGGCAGGGCGAACTCGGGCGTGCCCATGAAGGCGAGCTTCATATCTTGCCCTTTTTTCTCTTCTTCAGGTAGATGGATCTCTTCAGGAAGGACGCGTAATCGAGGATCACGACGCCGTTGATGTGGTCTATCTCGTGCTGGAATATCCGGGCAAGGAAGCCTTCCGCCTCGATCTTCACCTCGTTCCCCTTGAGGTCGACCCCCTTGACGAGGATACGCTCGGCCCGGGGCACGTCCACCGAGGTTTCCGGCACGGAGAGGCACATCTCGCTGTCGACCTGCAGGCCTTCCTTCTCGACGATCTCGGGGTTGATGACCGTGATGAGCTGGTCGTTCTCCTTGCCCGAGGTCTGGTCCACCACGATGAGCCGGACGGAATGCCCCACCTGAGGCGCTGCAAGCCCCACGCCCGGGGCCTTGTACATGGTCTGCGCCATGTCATCGGCGAGGGTGACGATGCCCAGATCGATGTTCTCGATCGTCTCGGCCTTCGATTTGAGCACCTTGTCAGGATATATGAAGATCTCTTTCTTTGACATGGGGAATTACCATAAGGCCAAAGGTTTCCGCTGTCAAGTGGCGCTGTCCCTGGATATCCGCGCGCAGGACCCCTTAACCGGCCTGCGCGATCCTAATCAGGGAACAGCTGCGGGTTCGCGTACTTCCTGAACGTGATGCACTTGAGGCGGTACCTGCACGCCCTGCACACATCGAGGGCGACCTTGGGCGTTCCCTTTCGCCTGCTGCACGTTATGTAGGTTCTCATGTCCTGTACCCTATCGATTGGAATGCATCCCTGATGACACTGTCGGGAGGGACGCACCCGGTCATGAGCCGGAAGTTCTCCCCGGTCTGGTGGAAGAGCATGGCGTGTCCCGGTATGAGATGGAGCCCGTATCTGAGGGCCTCGCGGCCGAACGCAGTCTCCCTCATGACGGTTTCGAGCACCCGGGTGCCCTTCGGAAGCGCCCCGAGGTCGAGGCCGAAGGGGACTTCATCCGCCACCGGGGTCGCCTGGACGACCACGTCCATGGAGGAGAGCCTGTCTTTGTCGAACAGCCCTGCCTTTCCCTCTTCAAAGAGCCCCACGAGGGATGACGCGCGCCCCGGGGACCTGTTCAGGATGGATACGTGAGCCGCGCCTTCCCTGATGAGGCCCTCGGTGATCGCCCGGGCGGCGCCCCCGGCCCCCAGCACGAGGCACTGCGCTCCCGTAACGTTGCCGATGGCCCTGCACGCCCCTGTCCCGTCGGTGTTGTAGCCCCTCAAGCGCCCGTCTTCGGAGCGGACGACCGTGTTCACCGCGCCGATGGTGCCTGCCGGCGGGTGGACCTCATCCACGAGCCCTGCCACGGCTTCCTTGTGGGGTATGGTGACATTGAACCCGCCGAGGTTCTCCCAGGACCGGTAGGCCTCGACGGCCTTCCACACGGCCCCGGGGGCGACGTCGTGGGCGATGTAGACCATGTCCATCCCCAGTGCCTCGAAGATGCGGTTGAACACCAGGGGGGCCGTGACGCGGGCGGACGGGTGGGCGAGAATGGTAAAGATGCGGGTCGTGCCGGTGATCTTCACGCTACCCTTTCTTCTGCCGGATCTTCTGCTCGATGGCGAAGAGCACTTCCCCGGCCTTGCCCTGGATGAGGAAGTCGGAAACAGAGCCCGTGAGCGGCGTGGGTTCCCAGTTGATCTCGATCACGTGGCAACGGGGCTTCGCGAGCGGGATCCCGCCCAGCCCCCGCAGGAGGGAGTGCATGCCCTTGGCGATCCTGGGCAGGGACGCGGCGGGCTCCACCTGGGCGGAGGTGCCGATCACGAGCATGAGGTCGCAGTCCTCCGCCTCCCGGAAGGATCTCTTCAGGGCGTCCTGGGGGATGGCCTCGCCGAAGAAGACCGCATCGGGCTTGAGCATCCCCCCGCACCTGCACCTCGGGGGAAAGGACGTGCCGAGCTCCTCGAGCACCTGCTCGTAGCCGTACTTCTCCCGGCACCTCATGCACCGGGCAAAGAGCATGTTGCCGTGGAACTCGATGACCGTGCGGTTGCCGGCCTTCTGGTGGAGGTTGTCCACGTTCTGGGTGATGACCGACCGGATGATCCCGATCGTCTCGAGGTAGGCCAGCGCCCGGTGGCCCTTGTTGGGCCTGGCATCCCACAGGGTGAACTCGCTGGACCGGTGCATGTCGAGCATGCACCTCCAGACCTCTTCGGGGTCGGAGAGGAAGCGCTCGATAAAGAACATGGCGGGGTCGTAGCGCTCCCATATCCCGCCGGGCGACCTGAAGTCAGGCACGCCCGACTCGGTCGAGATGCCGGCTCCGGTGAGCACGACGACGTGGCTTGCCCCGAGCAGGAGTTCCACGGTCTTGTCGATGAGACTCGAATCCATGGTCATGCTTTATCAGAGGCCGATTGTAAAATCAAGCCTATGGATGGAGATATTCCCTTGAAAGATCAGGGGATAAGAGAAGAAAGAGCGGGGCGCCCTTCGGGTTGCGCGGGACCTCGGGCGCGCCGGGGCCGGGATGGCTATGCGTGAGGGGGCGTCCCCCCGCCGCCGGTCTTTCTCCTCGATACCATGTACCGGGCGGGCAGTCTCCGCGGCTTCCGCTCCTGCCGGGCCCGCTCCTGGGATGCCCGCTGCTCGGAGAGCTCCTGAAAGTACTTCCCGGTCTTTTCGAGGTCTCCCCTGGCGACATAGAAATCGTACAGGGCCTGAAGCCCGCAGATGCGGTACTTCGGGTCCAGGGCGATGGCCTGTTCGATGTAGCCCACCCCCGACTCGTCCCCCTTTGCCAGCTTGATCCTGCCCACGGCGCACAGGGCCGGAACGCACCGGGGCATGTACTCGAGGATGCGCTGGTAGTAGGGAAAGGCCTTGTCGTGGCCGGAGAGATCTTCGATCAGGGCGGCAAGCTCCAGGGTCTCGCCCGCGCTCAGGGGCTTGAGCCTGGCCTCGGCCACCAGCTCGGCGAGCCTCGTGCCGGCCTTCCGGGCATGCTCGTACCGTTCCTGCCACTGCGTCCTGATCAGCGAGCGCCACTCGTCGTCGAGCCATTTCCTCACGTCGTCAAGGTAGGGGAAATAGTGCTCCGCCGCGCTCCTGGCCGGGGCGGGTGGAAGGTCAGGGACCCCGCCCATGGCCTCGAGGCGCTCCCGAAGGCAGGGGTGGGCGGCGTCCCTGTCTGCCTCCCCGGCAAGTGCGAGCTCGATCCATTCCCTGGCCGTGCTCTCCTCGATGCCCTGGCGGAACCTTTCCTGCATGAGCCCGTACACAGACTGGACAGGGTCCGGGCGGGTGTCCATCATGGCGGATACCGAGGGCCAGAAGCTCTCGCGGAGGAAACGCGCGATCACCTCGAGCCGGATCAGCGCAGCCGCTGCCTGTTCCCTGCCAGCGATGCCCGTGGAGCACAGGTCTGCCTCGTACTCGCGGGACCGGGCCAGCTCGAGGGTGGCGGCATGGAGATACGGCGCATACCAGCGGACGAACCTCCTCAGGAGGAACCGGCCCTTCCCCTGCTCGATCCTCTGCAGGACCTGCATCCATGATTTCCTGGCCTCGCAGACCCAGGACCTGAGCCTGCCGTTCGCCCGTGACAGGTGGCCGTATTCGTGGGCGAGGACAGCGAGCATCTCCCCGGGCGAGAGGGCCTGCAGGAGCGGGAGCCCCAGGACCAGCTCGTTTCTGTGCCAGCCGAAAACACCCAGACGCGGCATCCTCGCTATGGAGGCGTCGAAATCCCCGGTGAGCAGGACCCTGCTGATCTTCGGGCCCCTGATCTCCGTGCGGATGAGATCCAGCGCCTCGAAGAGCCCAGGCGCATCGACCTGGATGATCTCGAACCCCTCGGGGGGCTGCGTGCGGATCCATACCGCCCTGAGCGTCCCCGCGAGGAGGATCGCCGCAGCCAGGAGGGCAGGACTGCATATGATGAAGATGACAAGGGGATCCGGGGAGCCTGCGATGAAGGTTATGATGCGGTACAGCAGGCCCGAGAGCACGCAGAGCAGCGTAAGGACATACCCGTAGCCCAGCGCGGACAGGGCGACGGCCTTGAGCACCTGCCACCTCGAGATCTTCCGGGGGGGTGCGCAGGGGGCCTCGCGAGGATCTCCGGGCAGGTCGCAGACCGCCCCGGAACCGTCACCATCAGGCACGAAAAGCCCTTCCTGCCCCTCCGGGCAGGCCTTCTCGTCCTTCCATCCAGGCTCCAAAGACCCCTGTTCAGATCTGTCTTCTCCCAACTGCATACCCATCGCCTCTCCCGTCCTTATCGGAAATGTCATTTTGCGCCACAACCAATAAATGCTGAGATTTGCAACACCCGTTCCACCTTCTGAAGCACCTGTGACAGGCACCCTCTCCCCGTCGGGTCGCCGTGCCCGGACCGCGGAGCAGACGGGAAAAGCCTGTTAAAGGGGGTTGGGCGCGATCCGATGGGGCACACGGGACGGTTCCTCCCCGCAGGTACGGCCGGTGAGGCGGTAACCTTTTTGCTATGGAGATTTCAAAAGTGTACACGGCAGGGCTGTTCGATCCTCCCTGTACCCGGGAAGCAGAGGAGCGCTCTATGCACCTTGATGCAATCGGGGTCGGTATCGGGGTCGATCCCGTTTTTTTCTTCGACCCCGATACCGATACCGACCCCGACCCCGATGAGGGCTGGGGAAAATTTTCAGTCGGCAAGGTGTTAAACAGAACGTAAGCGGACATCCCCCTTCGAGGAGGTTCACAGGGAAACGGGACGAACGGCAGGTCCGTCCGTCCCGGTGTGATCAGACCTTTGCGCCGCACCCGCTGCAGAATTTGGCGTTTTCGGCGAGCTTGGCCCCGCACTGGGAGCAGTGCTTCTTCGCCAGGACCTCGGCCCCGCACTCCGGGCAGAACTTCGAGGCGTCCTTGAGGGTCTTGCCGCAGGCAGGGCAGGTGGCGCGCCTGCCTTCGCGCCATTTCTCCTCCTTGAGCATGGCCCGGTCTTCCTCGGCCACCTTCGAGTGGGCCCAGATCTCCTCCACGGTGCGGCTGGCCTGCGCCGCAGCCATCTCCACGCCCAGGTCGGGCGCGCATCTCTTGCAGAGTCCTTTTTCCTCGTTCCAGCAGCCTTTCCGGCACACCCAGGAAGAGCACCTGGGGCACTGGATGAACTCGGGTTTGATCTCCTCGTACGCCTTGATGAAGGCGTCGTCGTGGGCCTTTTCCCAGGTAACGGAGCGTGCCCGGTTGCCCAGGTCCGCCGCCTTGCCGAACACGCCTCCCAGGAGGCTGCTCGCCGTGTCCAGGACCGTTGAGATCGTGCCTACGGCAGACGCCTGGAAGGTTGAGCGGTAGCCCGCGTGGCAGCGCTGGCAGTGAAACTCGAACTGGAAGCCGTGGTTGGTGCTGTGATCCGTGTAGTTGCCGGTGAATTCAATCTTCTTGCCCATACATATCCTCCACGTGATTTCCTTTACCACACTTCAGGCCTGCCGGTTAAGGGGTTCCGTGGAATCGTCTCCTTCTTTTCGGCCCTGGCGTGGGAACGGACCCCCGGGCCTCAAGGGGACGGTCCTTCCGGCAAGAGATGTTTTTTTACCTGTGAAACTATCGTATTGGAATATTACACTGGAGTGACACCTTTACTGGCCTCCCGCCAGTCCCTACAGGAGCGCCACGCTTCCAGAGGGAGGCAAAAGAACTCAAGGAGGAAACAGCCATGAAAAGGCTTCACAAGATACTGGCAGCGCTGGTGGTGCTCATGCTGGCCGTCGGCGGATCGGCATTGGCGGCGTATGAGCACGGCAAGGGGCAGGTGAACGTGAACACCGCGACCAAGGACGAGCTCGTGTGGTTCCTGGGGCTGAGCAGCATCAGCGACGCGGAGATGGTTGCTGACAACATCCTGGCATACCGGGATGCGAACGGGCCCCTGGACGACCTTGCGGAGCTCAGGAAGGTCAACGGCATCGACCGGGCGCTGTTCGACCGGATCAAGTTCAGAGTCAAGGTATCGGGTCCCACCGATCATGACCCGGAGATCGTGACCCCCTCTCCCGGACACATCATGGGCAGCGGGAGCTTGCGCGATCCCCTGTAAGGCAGGAGGTGCAAGCTTCGGATAAGGATGCCGGTGCCTTGCGCACCGGTATTCTTTTATGCATATGAGCGGTCAGGGGGTGCGCAGTCGTGCCGTTCTGGTGTATATAGGCCCTTCAGGAGGCACCATGACAGGCGATGCACCACCGATCCTTTCGGGCAATGTCGTTGACCTGCCGAACGCGCGGATCTTCCCGGCAACGCTCCACATCCGGGGAGGCAGGATAGCCCGCGTCGTCCCGGACAGGGGCCCGTACGACACCTTCATCACCCCCGGACTGGTGGACGCCCACATCCACATCGAGAGCTCCATGCTCACCCCGTACCAGTTCGCCCGCGAGGCAGTGACCCACGGCACGCTGGCAGCGGTGTGCGATCCCCACGAGATCGCCAATGTCCTGGGGGTGGGCGGCGTGGAGTACATGCGCGCGGATGCGGGCTCGAGCCCGTTCGTCTTCGCCTTCGGCGCCCCCTCGTGCGTGCCCGCCACCCCCTTCGAGACCTCGGGCGCCCTCATCGGCGCGGGCGAGGTCGCTCGCCTTCTCGAACGAAGCGACGTCTCGCACCTGAGCGAGGTCATGAACTTCCCGGCCGTCATCGCCCGCGACCCGGAGGTCATGGCCAAGATCGACTGTGCCAGGCGTCTGGGCAAGCCCATCGACGGCCATGCCCCCGGGCTTAGGGGGGAAGACCTCAGGCGCTACGTCTCGGCGGGCATCTCCACCGACCACGAGGCAACGAACCTCGAGGAGGCCTTGGAGAAGATCGAGGCCGGCATGAAGATTCTCATCCGTGAAGGGTCTGCAGCACGGGATTTCGACTCCTTGAACGCCCTGATGGGCATCAGGCCCGACAGGTGCATGCTCTGCTCCGACGACCTGCACCCCGACGACCTCGTGGGCGGGCACATCGACCGGCTGGTGAGGAGGGCGCTGGCTTCGGGGCTGGGCCCCCTGGACGTGCTCCGTTGCGCGACGCTCAACCCGGTCCTCCACTACCGCCTTCCCCTGGGGCTGCTCCGGGAGGGAGACCCCGCGGATCTCCTCGTGGTGGACAGCCTGGAAGAGTTTCGCGTCCTCAAGGCCTTTCTCCGTGGCAGGCTCGTTTCGCAGGAGGGGCAGGCGCTCCTGGAAAGGAAGGCATCAGAGAAGGTCAACATCTTCCGAGCGACCCCTAAGAAGACCGGTGATTTCGCCCTCCGTTCGACCGGGGGCCCGGGCCTCGTCATTGAGGCCAGGGACGGCAGCCTCCTCACCGGCCGGTCCCTAGAGACGCCTAAGACCCGCGGGGGGCTTACGGTCTCGGACCCGGACCGGGACATCCTCAAGCTCGCCGTGGTGAACCGCTACCGGGACGCTCCTCCGGCAACCGCCCTCGTCAGGGGGTTCGGGCTGAAGAAGGGGGCCATTGCCTCGACCGTTGCCCACGACTCCCACAACGTCATCGTCGCAGGTGTCTCTGATGAGGACATCTGTGCCGCGGTGAACGCCGTGATCGAGAGCAGGGGAGGCCTGGCGGTCGTCAGCAACGGGGTCCGGGAGGTCATGGCACTCCCCGTGGCAGGGCTCATGACCGATACAGGGGCCCGGAAGGCGGCCGCGCTCTTCTCCCGGCTCCAGGGCCGCGTCCGCGAGCTGGGCTCGGCCATGCAGGCCCCGTTCATCACCCTGTCCTTCATGGCGCTCCTCGTGATCCCCAGCCTCAAGCTGAGCGACCAAGGCCTCTTCGACGGAGAGACCTTCACCTTCATCAAATAAACCGGGCCCTCCTTTCAGGGCGTGAATCTCTCCCCGGCGGCAGCCAGTCTAAAGTTCATCAACCACTTTTTTACGCAGAGCACAGGTAGCATGGGAACGATCAAGCGCTTGAACGGGAACAGGAACGGCTGCTCGCCCGATGAGAGCTGCGAGCGGCTGAACAGCGTCCTCGATGCAGGATCGCTGGGCATATGGGACTGGGACCTGAGCACGGGCAGGTTCTGGCGGTCGGCCCGGCACGACGGGATCTTCGGCTATGGTGAACCCCTGCCGCAATGGTCCTACGAAAGATTTCTCGAACACCTCCTGCCCGAAGGGCGGGACGAGGCGGACAGACTGATCTCCCGGGCCATATCAGAGGGGGCGTCGTGGGATTTCGAGTGCCGCATCCGCAGGGTCGACGGGGAGATCCGGTGGATCCGGGTGCAGGGGAAGGTCACGGCCAGGGGCCCCGACGGGGCCGCGCACGCGACCGGGCTCGTGGAGGACGTCACGGACCGCAAGCTCACGGAGGAAAAGCTCCGGGAGAGCCGCCGTCTGCTGCAGTCCCTGTTCGACAACGCGACCACTGCCATATTTTTCAAGGACAGGGAGGGCCGGTTCACCTATGTGAACAGGCGGATGGAGCAGAACCTGAACAGGTCCCGCGAGGATATCCTGGGCGGAACAGCCGCGGACTTTCTTTCCCCCGAGAGCGCCGAGAGGGTGATGGAGATCGAAGCCCGGGTGCTCGAGACCGGTGAACCCGTGGAAGAGGAGGAATGCCTGAGGATCGACGGAAGGGACATCTGGTTCCTCTCCTCCAGGTTCCCCATCCTGGACGCATCCGGGGACATCATCGGCGTCGGCGTGACGGCCACGGACATCACGAGCCGCAGGGAGGCGGAGCAGGGGGCCAGGGAGATCGAGGAGCGCTTCCGCATCATGGCGGACAGCTCTCCCCTCATGATCTGGATCACGGACCCCGAAGGCCTGATCCAGTTCGGGAACCGCTCGTATCTCGAATTCTTCGGCACCACCATGGAAGAGGCCACCGGGACCAACTGGCTCAAGTTCGTCCACCCCGACGACAAGGAGCCCTACGTGAACGCCTTTATGCAGGCCATCAAGGAAAAGAAGCACTTCCATGCCCAGGCCCGCCTGCGGCGTGCGGACGGCCAGTGGCGGTGGATCGAGTCGTTCGGGGCACCGCGGTTCTCCTCAACCGGTGAGTACCTCGGGTACGTGGGCAGCAGCCCCGATGTCACGGAGCGCAACCATGCAGAGGAGGAGCTCAGGCGGCACCGGCTCCACCTGGAGCACCTCGTGAGGGAGCGCACGGCGGAGCTGGAGGAAAAGAGCAGGAAGCTCAAGGACGAGGTGGCGGAGCGCAAACGGGTCGAAGAGGCGATCCGCAGGTCCGAGGAGGAGTACCGCCTCGTGGTGGACAACTCCATCGAGGGCATCGTCATCGTGCAGAACGGTGTGGTGCGGTTCGCAAACCCCTGGTTTCTCAGGATGGTCGGGTACTCCAGGGAAGAGCTCATCTTAAAGCCCGTTCAGGGGATCATCCATCCCGACGACCGGGAGATGGTGATGAGACGCCATGAGCAGAGGCTGAGAGGAGTGCAGCCTCCCGGCAAGTACGCCTTCAGGATCATCAACCGGCAGGGAGAGATCAGATGGGTGGAGATCAATGTGGTGAGCATCACCTGGGAGGGGATGCCCGCCACGTTGAACTTCCTCATCGACATCACCGAGCGGGTCAAGGCGGAGGAGGAGAAGAGAAGGGTCGAGGAGCAGCTCGCCCAGACCCAGAAGATCGAGGCGCTGGGCACCTTCGCCGGCGGCATTGCCCACGACCTCAACAACATCCTCTACCCCATCATCATCAACATCGAGCTCCTCCTCTCGGAGATCGATCCCGGCACGGAGTTCCACGACACCCTCGAGCAGGTCTTAAGCGCCGCGTACCGTCAGAGGGACCTGGTGAAGCAGATCCTCTCCTTCAGCCGCCGCCACGAACAGCGGTCCGTACCGGTCCAGGTCGCACCGCTCCTGAAGGAGACCCTGAACCTGCTCAGGTCCTCCCTGCCGAGCACCATCGAGGTCAGGTCTCGCATCGACGCAGGGAACGACACCGTCAAGGGCGACCCGACGCAGATCCAGCAGGTCGTCCTGAACCTCTGCAGGAACGCCGCGGACTCCCTGGACGAGCAGAAGGGCCTCATCGACATCGAACTGAGGAACACGCGCCTGGAGTCGGCCCAAGCCGGCCAGTGGCTCGAACCGGGGGATTACCTCGAGCTCGTGGTGAGGGACAACGGGCGAGGCATACCCGCGGATGTCATGAACAGGCTGTTCGAGCCCTTTTTCACCACCAAGGAGGTGGGCAAGGGGATCGGCATGGGCCTTCCCGTGGCGCATGGGATCGTGAAGAACCACGGCGGCATGATCACCGTGGAGAGCGAGCCCGGGAAGGGATCGGTCTTCAGGGTGTTCCTGCCGGTCTCGGACGAGAAGGTCGAAGGGCAGGCGCATCCCGCCGACAGAAGCAGCCAGGGGAAAGGGAAGATCCTCCTGGTGGACGACGAGCGGTTCATCCTCTCGAGCATGCAGCGGGTCCTGGAACGCCTGGGCTACAGCGTGGAAGCCGTGGAGAACGGCAGCCAGGCCCTGGAGGTCTTCAACGAGCGGCCCGAGGAGATCGACCTCGTCATCACCGACCTCACCATGCCCGGCATGGAGGGAAGGGACCTCATCAGGAAGCTCAAGAGCATCCGGCCGGACATCCCGGTGATCCTGAGCACCGGGTACGGCGACACCGTGGACGAGCGGGACATGAGGCTCATGGGCATCAGCGAGCTGCTCATGAAGCCGGCGGGCATGAGCGAGCTCAAGAGCGCGGTCTCCCGCGCCATCCAAAGGGAATGAAGGGACGGCGGACACCTGCTGTCATGCGCCCACTGTGGGTTTCTTGACAGTCCCGAGGCTATTTCCAGGAGACCTCGATATGGACGGACGGGTACTGGCCCAGGAAGGATCCCGATTCCGGTCCCAGGGCCTCCCATTTCGCGCTGGCCTCCCTGCCGTTGAAGGCGGACGTGGTCTCGCCCGGGTTGAGCCAGATGCCGCTCAGAAGCGTGTTCCCGAACGTGTTCTTCAGCGTGAGCTGGATCTTGTAGGTGCAGGTGTTCTTTACGCCCGTGATGATCGCCTTCTGGGGACTGGGCAGGACGATGGTGCTGCTGCCCGTGTAGAAGATGGTCCGGTTGGGCGCGTTCGGCGTGTAGGTGTCCTTGAGAGCCACCTTATAGGGGTTGGGGATGCCGGGGGTGCTGGAGGTGCTGCCCGGCTTTCTCTGGATCCTGATGTCCAGCGTGTTGCTGGGGAAGCTCGGACCGAGCAGCCCGGTGATATACAGCTTGCCCGTGTATGCGCTGATGGCCGCCTGCTCGGCAGCGGACTTGCCGGCATAGACATTGGGCACCCTTACCTGAAACATGCCTACGAGGGACTGGGAGGGTATGAAGGGGACGGGGACCGGGGGGGCAAGCACCGGCGGGGGCAGGATCCTCTCCTTGACGGTCTTCCCGGGCAGATACTCGAACACGGCCCAGCACATGTTGGGCGCGGTCAGGACGCTTGGGTTCCAGTTGCCGCCGTTGACGATGATGACATCGCCCTCGGTGGCAAGGGGCTTTTTGGTGTAGGTGTCGAGGATGGGGTAGGGCGACATGATGTTGAGCGGGAGCTTGTTGCTCACCATGGAGCCCTTCTTCACGTAGAGCTGCTTGACCTGCTGGATCCTCGTGCGGTGCTCGGAGTTCCTGGCGGTGACGTTGTAGCCGGAGTAGATATTGGGCACCGTGATCTTGAACGAGGTGGCCGTGGGGCTTGCCACCGGCTGCTCGAACTTCTCTCCGTTGGGGAGCTCAAGCACCGCGGTCCACGTGGCGATGGTCCCGAAGTTCGTTCCGGTCACCGTAAGGGCGGCTCCGGGAGCCGGCGCCTGAGAGTTCAGGCTCTTGAGCACCGGCGGAGTTTCCGCAGAGGCGGTGGAATGAGGCACGGGCAGCAGCAGGGTGAAGGCGCAGACGAATGCAGTGGAAAGAACAAACCGGCAGAACAATCGCTTCTTCATGAATTCTCCCTTTCTCTTGATGGAAAACAGACGGGAAAGAGCCGTTGAGGGCCTACTTCCCCACCACGATGGCGTTGATGACGGTTGCCGCCCCTGAGGTGCTCCTGGCGATGTTCTCAGCCGCCATGCTCCGCTGCAGGCTCGTGACCTTGCCGGTCAGGCGCACGAAACCGTTCCTCGCCTCGACCGTTACGCCGCACAGCACGCATCCGGGCTCGAGGCTGCCGGCTCCGGAGAGCTGCTGAGCCGCCGGGTCTTTCCACCCCTGCAGGCGCGAGACGACCGCCTGGGCCAGCGAGGTGTCCTGGGGCGTGGCCGGGCGGGTGAAAAAGTCGTCCCAGGTCCCCCTGGCCGCCCCTGCAGGCGTGTTCGTCGTGGCAGCGGGCGGCTGCATGGCGCCGCCGGGCGATGCGGCAGTAATCGCCGATGCCCCGGCGAGCAGGATGACCCCTGCGAGGGTCAAGGCGGCGAGCTTCTTCATATCGGCCTCCGTTCATGTAGTGATCGTCGAACGGCAGCGGCCTTAGTGGAGGTCCGCTGCAGATCGTGGTCAATAATATCATCAGGCTGTCCCTGGATCAAAATTATTTTTTGCTGGCTTTCTGTGCAAAATAGGATATAAGGCGCGCAGTACTCTTGGCGCCACCTAGGCATCCGTTGCTGATCCTTTGTGTGTCTGCGGGATGTGCAGTATCGAAACAAAGGAGAACCAGCATGGAACAGTTCAGAAACCTCGGCCTGTCGGAGGCCATGCTCCACACCCTGAAAACAAAGGGTTTCAGTGAGCCCACACCCATCCAGAAGGCGGTCATCCCGTTCCTCCTGAAAGGCGACCGCGACGTGGTGGCCCAGGCCGAAACCGGCACGGGCAAGACCGCCGCCTTCGGCATACCCATCATCGAGGGGTTCGAGGGGCCCGGCGGATATGTGCGGGCTCTCGTGCTCGTGCCCACCCGGGAGCTCGCCATCCAGGTGGCGGGCGAGATCGGGTCCCTGGCCCACGGCCGGGAGATGGAGGTCGTCCCGGTCTACGGCGGCCAACCCTTCGGCCCGCAGCGAAAGGCCCTGAGGCAGGGCGCGGACATCGTGGTGGGCACTGCCGGACGCATCCTCGACCACCTCGAAAAGGGCACGCTCGACCTGAGCGGGCTCACCCATTTCGTGCTCGACGAGGCGGACGAGATGCTCGACATGGGGTTCATCGACGACATCAGGGCCATCCTCGAGCATGCCCCGTCGACCCGGCGCACCATGCTCTTCTCCGCCACCATGCCCAGGGAGGTGGTGGCCATCGCGAAGCGCTACATGGGCGTCTACGAGACCATCTCCACAACCCGGGCACAGAGCGGCGAGCGGCTCACCGACCAGGTCTTCCTCGAGGTCCGGCAGCAGGACAGGTTCGAGGCCCTGTGCAGGATCATCGACATGGACCCGGGGTTCTACGGCCTGGTGTTCTGCCGCACCCGCGTCGAGACGGGAGAGGTCGCTGCCAGGCTGGCGGAGAGGGGGTACGGGGCCGAGTGCATCCACGGCGAGATGGACCAGCCGGAGCGGGAAAGGATCATGCACCGGCTCCGCACGAGGGCGATCACCGTCCTGGTCGCCACGGACGTGGCTGCCCGGGGCATCGACATCGGCTCGCTCACCCACGTGGTCAACTACGATCCGCCCCAGGACCCCGACGCCTACCTCCACCGCATCGGCCGCACCGGCCGGGCGGGCAGGAAGGGCGTCGCCGTCACCCTGGTCACGCCGCACGAGGTCAGGACGCTGGAGCTCCTCCGCAGGACCACGGGCAAGGGCCTGCGCAAAGGGAGCATTCCCTGCGTCCGGGACGTCGTTGCCGCCAGGAGCGGACGGGTCGAAGAGGAGATCAGGGAGCTCATGCAGGGGGGCGAGGGGGAGCCGTACGAGGCCCTCGCCGCAAAGCTCCTGGAGGGAGCCGATCCTGCGGCGGTCCTGGCGGCGGCGCTGCGCCTGGCCCGGGGGAACGAGCTGGACCCGAAGGCGTACCGGGAGATCCGAGCAGTGGAGAAGCCTGCTTCCGTGCACCACACCCGCCTCTTCATCGCCCGGGGGCGAAAACACGGCATGACCCGCAAGAACCTGCTCCGGTTCCTCCGGGAGCACTCCGGCGTGAAGGCGGAGCTCGTGCGGGACATCGAGATCAGGGACGATTTCACCTTCATCAGCATGCCCAGGGCCGAGGCAGTCCTCCTCCAGAAAAAATTCCACCGGAAAAGGGGCAGGCCGGTGGTGAGCACTGCCAGGCCGGAGCGCGACCGCATGGCAGGCTGACCCCCGGGGGCTCAGCCCCGGTGCCGGGCCGCCGAGCCCAAGGGAGGACCTCAGGCGCTGCCGCCCCTGCCTGTGAGGGAGGGTATGCGGGTGCTCTCCTTTCGTCTCCTCCGCGCTCAAAGGAGAGCCGGGGTGGATTACCGGCACCCGTGCCCTATTCTCTAGTACCAGAGGCATGAGCGTGTACCCCTGCCGGTGTGGAAGATTGAAGCCTGGAGCATGCGCAAGGGTGTGCCGTGGGAAGACCTTTATCCTCCAGGAGCCGAGTCCTGATCTGGTATTCGATACCGGCCGCGCTTGCCGCCTACATTGCATTCCTCCTGCTCTCCTCCCTTCACGCCGACCAGTTCAAGGCCACCGGGACGATCGACGTCTATTTCTCCCCGGACGGGGGAGGGACGCAGGCAATCATACGGGAGCTCGACCAGGCACGCAGCGAGGTGCTCATCCAGGCGTATTCCTTCACCAGCGCCCCCATAGCCAAGGCCGTCGTCGCCGCGCACAGGCGGGGCGTGAGGGTGACGGTGGTGCTGGACAAGAGCCAGAAGATGCAGAAGTATTCATCTGCCGACTTCCTCGCCCGCGCCGGGGTGCCGACCTACATCGACGCGGAGCATGCCATTGCGCACAACAAGGTCATGATCATCGACAACGAGACCCTCATCACGGGGTCATTCAACTTCACGAGGGCGGCCGAGGAGAAGAACGCGGAAAACCTGCTCGTCCTGAAGGGCAACAGGCCGCTTGCGAAACGGTATGTCCGGAATTTCGAGGAGCACAGGGATCACTCAGAGCGGTACCGCGGCAGGTAGACCTCCCCGGGGTCGAAGGAGCGAGGCATGGGACCGGCCTGCAGGGAAGGGGTGAGGCGGTCCTGTCCCTAATCGACGCCGGCGGCGCTGGCTATCTCGTGGGCCAGGCGGTGATACTTCTCGTGCACGCCAGCGCCGGTCTCCTGTTCCTCCACCTCGGCAAACGCCGCCTCCAGGCGCGCCCCGTCCTCGCTCGAGAGCATCCGCTCAGCCATGGGGAAGAGCACCTCGTTTTCCTTGTCGATGTGCTCCTCCAGGAGCCTCACGTACGAGCCAAGGCTGTTCGAAACGATCCGGACCGCTGCAGCGTCACCCCGGACCGCTTCGGGAAGGGCCTCACTGACGGCGGAAAGGAGCGCTCTCCCCTCCTCGTGATCCGAGAGCAGGGAAGCGATCAGTCCGCCCCCGTGAGGCATGCCCTTGGACTCGAGCAGGGGGAACAGGTGCTTCTCCTCCTTGGCGTGGTGGCATCTGTCCGTGAAGTTTCTGAAAAAGTCGAGCATCTGCTCCACGATGCCCGGGTGCGCTGCGCGCGTGTCCAGGATCCTTCCGGCCTCCGCCGCTGCAGCGCCCAGCACGAGGGTTATGACCTCATGCTCGTGCATCAGCTCTTCTGTCGGTCTCACTACCTCCCTCCTCCGGCACGGGCAGCCGCAGCTCCCCCGGGCCTTGGGCGTTCTCCCCTGGCACGATTCGTCCGTTGACAGGGATCGTGGTCCATGCAAAACCTTCCGTTTGATAAGCAAGCCCGAGCTCGAGCCTTGAGCAGGGGCTTGAACAATTATATGCCTCAGAAGCCCATGTCTTTCAGGCGGGCTGCTATGTCCATGAAATGACCCTCAGGACTGTAGCCAGGTGCGGCACAGGGGTGGAGCCCCACGGCCGAGAAGTGGTTGACGCCCCCGAAAGGCGACCAAGGCCCACCGTCGATCACCCCCTGAAACTCGCCCCACCTGGCGGAAGAGACAGACACCAGGCCGTCGTTGTCGCCCTCGACGGGGAGCATGGCCATCCAGGTGGGGTACAGGAGGCCGGCGCCCATGGCGTTCGTCACCCGGTAGGCATAGCTCTGGTAATAGACGCCCGGCATGTCGGGGGTGGCCGGATTGAACACGTCGTTCATGTGGGCCCGGGTCAGCTCCTCGCCGTTGGCCATGCTGTCGGGGTCCACATCCCCCATGGCGAAGGACGAGGCCCAGTTCAGGCCGTTTCCGACCATGGGCCTGGATGTGTCCGGGATGCTGTGCATGAACATGTCCGCGATGCAGCTCCCCCGGTGGGGGCCTCCCAGGCTGGTGTGGCTCGCCGTCGCCTTGTCCATGCCCAGGTTCGAGATGGCGTGGCGTGAATAGAGGCACCCGTCCGAATGGCACACCACGTTCACCTTGCCTGTGCCGGTCTCCTCGAGGATCTGCAGGACCTGCTCCTTCCAGGCGGCGGCCTTGTTTTCGTGGGAGTCCAAGGCGTTCACCCGGGAGATGTGGACGTCTGCGCCGTTTTCCTTAAGGGCCCGGGGGATGTCCCCCCAGTAGTCGATGACGCCCATGATCCTGGCCTGCAGCCCCATGCCGTGCGTCAGGACTATGGGGTAGCGGGTGGCGCACCTGCCCGGGCGTGCCCGATGCTTGTTTTTTTCATCATTGCGTCTCATGCATACCCATACGGGGGTCCGTTGACTGCCGTGCCCATGCAGGGCAATGCCTGCGGAGCGGGCCGGACCCCATGAATTCATAGTAACGCTGCGGGGGAAAGATGCAAACATTCAACCTCGGAAAAGGTCCTGTGCGCAGAAAGCCTTCAAGATCGAGTGCGGGCGATCCTCTCCGCCTGCGCCCTCTTCGGGCGATCAGGTCTGCATGAGCTCTCCCATGAAGGCAAGCTTTCTCAGGGGGACCATGCCCAGGAGGCACTGCACCTGCTTGGCGTCCCGGAAGCGCTTTTCCTGCCCGTAGTCCTTCATGTAGCCGTTGCCGCCCAGGACCTGGATCCCGTCCGTGGTGAGCGTGCAGGCCAGCTCGCCCACGTGGAGCGCAGCGGCCCGGGAGCACAGGCCCCAGTCTTGGCCCTGCAGGTCGACGGCGGAAGCGGCCCTGTCGAGGACCATGTCCGCGATCTGCACCTGGACGGCCATGTCTGCCAGCATCATGCGCAGGCTGGACCAGTTGACGATCTCCCACCCGCCCTGGAAGCGCTCCGTGCTGTAGGCGAAGGCCTCCCTGAACGAGCCCTTCATGATGCCGCACTCCATGGCCGCGGCAGCGACGTGCATCCGGTCGGCAGCCTGGCTGAAGTACTGCGGCCCTTCGCCTTCCGCGCCGATGCACACGCCCGGGGCCTTCGAGAGCCTCAGGTCCACGGCGGGGCATGCGTGCAGGCCCAGGGTGAATACCGGCTCGCTCCTGACAACCCATTGGTCGGAAAGATCGATGAGGAAGAAGGAATACCCCTGCTGTCCCCTGATGGAGGCGGGGATGAGGGCGCGGGAGGACAGGGAGCCCAGCACGGCGTGCTCGATGGACCCGGAGAGGAGGTAGCCGTCGGCGGTTTTTTGAGCCTCCGCAGCCGGCATGGTCTCCGAGGGGTTGCAGAAGGACGTGAAGGCGACGAGGGCGCCCCGGGCATCCGTGGCCGAGGTCAGGATGTCCCTGACGATGTCTTTTCGCCCGGCCGCGCACAGGACCTCCTGGGCCATGGCGTTGGTGAAGACGATGCCAGCCAGGCTCGCGTCCACCTGGGAGATCTGATCGAGCATGACGCACAGGGCATGCATGCCCTGGCCGACGCCCCCGCTTTCCTCCGGCATGGTGATGCCGAACAGGCCGATCCCAAAGGCCTTCTCGACCACCTCGTCGAAGAAGGGACCGAACGGGTAGCGGTCGTGCTCATCCCTCCGGACCGCCAGCTCATGAGCGGCAAAGCTGCGGGCCAGCTCCTCGAAGGACTTGAGCTCACTGAACATCTCAGCCAACATGGCGGCCTCCCTGTTCTCCTTCTTCGAATACCCTGACCCCTGGTATGGACCTGCCGATGAGGGTGGCAAAGAGGTTGATGCGGTTGAGCTCGTTCGTGCCCTCGTAGATCTGCAGGAGCTTGGCGTCCCGCAGGCGCTTCTCCGTGCCGCGTTCGTGGCGGATCCCGGCCTGACCCATGATCTCCAGGGCGATCTGGCAGTTCTTCATGCCGATGTCCGTGCCGGTGAACTTTGCCAGGGACGCCCAGCCGGAGCACCTCCGCTGGTCCTCCATGGACTGCCCGTCCACGTAGAGCCTGACGAGGAGCTTTTTCACGATATCCAGCCCGAACAGGGGCGTGACGAAGCGGTCCAGGACGGCCTGGGGCACGTACTTCAGGTAGTAGTAGAGGGGCTTGAACTGGAGGATGTGGTAGATCCCGCCGGGCAGGCTGTTGGCGTAGTTGGCCTCGGCGTAGGCGAGCCGCCCCGTGACCACGTTCCGGTACATCTCCGCGAGCCTGGCCTGCACCCACTCCTGGTTGATGAGCTTTTCCCCGTTCACCACCGTATCGCTGGCGAACCTGAGCGCATCCTCGAAGGCCCCCCTGGCCACACCGGTGGCGAAGGCGCACACCCCGGGCCTGGTCACCTCCACGGCGTACTGGATGTACTGCTCCACCAGCTGGGGGATGGTCCTCGTGGTCTTCCATGTGAGCTCGGAGGTGTCGCACAGGACGTTTTCGTCCGGGATGAAGCAGTCTTCGAAGATGAGCTCGCTTGCGGGGCACACCCGCTGGCCCATCTTGTCTTCATGCTTGCCGAAGGAGAAGCCCTTGGTGCCTGTCCTGACCGCCAGCGAGACGGTGTTTTCCGAGGGCCTCTTCAGGTCCGTGTAGGCGATGAGGCAGCACCAGGTGGAGACATGCCCCATGGAGATGAAGATCTTGGAGCCGTTGACGATGTAGCCGCCCTTGACCCTCCTGGCATGGCAGCCCAGCCGCGCCCGGTCCAACAGCTCGACCTCCTCTACGTCGGTCCCGGCGCCCGGTTCGGTGATGGCCAGGGATATGAGGCAGGGCCTGCCGGTCTTCTGCCCCTCGGCAACCTCGCGGAAGATCCTGTTCGCCAGGGGAAAGTTCCACGAGGCGAGGATGCCGGCGACGCCCAGGTAGTGGACAAAGGCCACGTTGGCGATGCCCACGCAGGCCGAGGAGAGCTCCTCGATGACGTACGAGCTGGCGGGCATGTTGATCCCCTGGCCACCGAAGACCCTGGGGATGAACATGGTGTAGAAGCCCCACTCGTTCGCCTTCTCCACCAGGTCCCAGGGCAGGTAGCCCGGGTCGGCGTGGGTCAGGCGGTCCAGGTCGAGGGCACGCGGCCTCACCACCTCGTCGTTGAAGCGCCGGGCATAGGCGATGGCCTTCTTCGTTTCCGAGAGCACCCCCTTGGGGAGGTGGGCCAGGGCCTGAAGGCTGCACATGCAGTCGTCGAACCTCGGCTCCCGCCCGAGCAGGGATGCGCACTCCTGTGACGAGATCATGGTTCCTCCTTTCTCCATCAAAATGGCCGGCCCCTCAAGGGTCCGTATGGTCAGCCCGTCTTCCTGGCGTCGAAGGTGTCGGGAGTGACCCCGAGGGCTTCGAGCTCCTTCTTGATGATGCGGTGGGTGCTGGTCATGGGGAACTCGGTCACGAAACGGACGTACCGGGGTATGGCGAAGCGCTCGAGCTTGTCGTCCAGGAAGGCGAGCAGGTCGGCAGGCTTGAGGGTGTGGCCCTGCACGAGCCTGACCGACGCCATGATCTCGTCCTCCGCCAGCTCGGAAGGTATGGCGTAGACTGCCACGTCCTCCACGCTCGGGTGCTCCATGATGACGTGCTCCACCTCGTAGGCCGAGACGTTCTCACCGCCGCGGCGCAGGGACTCGGTGTTGCGCCCCACGAAGTAGACGAACCCCTCGGTGTCCTTCTTCACCAGGTCTCCCGTGTAGAGCCAGCCGTCCTTCACCTTTTCGTTCGAGGCGTCCTCGTTCTTGTAGTACTCCACGCGGCTGCCTGCGGTCCTGGCCTTGAAGACGAGCTCTCCGGGCACGCCCGCGGGCACGTCTCTGCCCTGGGGATCGACGATGCGGATGTTCGCCAGGCCGGGCATCGGCCTGCCCAGAGACCCCGTGGGCGCGGTGCCGAAGTTCACGAGCCCCTTGCCCCCGCCGTCCACGGCGCCGTAGCCCTCGTAGAGCTTTACCCCGAAGCGCTTCTCGAAGGGCTCCCACATCTCTGCAGGACAGGCCGCCGAGAGCACGATGCGGACCCTGTTGTCCCGGTCCGTGGGTTTCTCGGGCTGCTTCATGAGGATGGGGATCATGGAGCCCAGGGTATTGAAGACAGTGGCGCCGTACCCTCTCACCTCGTCCCAGAACCGGCTGGCGGAGAACTTGCGGGACAGCGCAACCGTGGCCCCTCTGGCCATGGCCGTGGTCATGGTGAGGAACAGGGCGTTGGCGTGGATCAGGGCCAGGGGCGTGTAGTAGACGTCGTCCTCCTCCAGGAGGATGCCGGACATGAAGGAGAGCTTCTTTACCGCGGTGGTCCTGTAGCGGTATACCACGCCCTTGCGGCGGCCGGACGTGCCCGAGGTGTACATGATGAGGCACATGTCGTCCCGATTGTAGCCGACGCCCGGGTTGATCTCCGACACCCCGGACCCGTAGACGCTGCTCAGGGGCATGAGGCCAGGAGGCAGGGAGACCCCCCTGCTCTCCTCCTCCACGTCGTTCACCAGCACGGCCTTCAACAGGACCTCCGGGGCCACAGACGCGAACACGGGCAGAAGCTCGGCGTCGAGGGCCAGGATGGAGATGTCGCTGTGCTCGACCACGTACTTCAGGGCGTCCCCCTTCATCTCCGGGTTCATGGGCACGATGTACATGCCGATCTTCTGGGCCCCGAAGAAGAGATCCAGGAAGCGGGGGGAATTCTTCATGAAGAGCCCGATGCCCTTCGACTTCCCGCCCCCCAGCCTGAGGAGGAAGTTCGCAGCCCTGTTGGCGTTGTGGTCCATGCGCCGGTAGGTGAACGACTCGTCCCGGTAGAGCAGGAACGTCTTGTGCGGTCTTGCCAGGGCCTGCTCCTCCAGGAGGTCGGCCCAGGACATGTCCTCGGCGATGTCCCCCTGGGCCATGCCCATCAGGTTCTTCGCAAGCGTCCCCCTCCGGAGCTCGTTCGCCATGAGCCTCGCGCCTGAAAGCGCGGCCCTTTTCAGAAGCCTGAGCTTCTGCAGCCTGACCTGATCCATAACGCCCCCCTCACAGAGCATCGAAGGTCCGCGGCCACGTGAGCTCGCCCCTGGCAACGGCCTTGAAGTAGTACCCGAAGTCGTAGCCTTTCGAGACCTTGACCGCGCCGCGCTTGCAGGCGGCGGCGCAGTCGTTGCACGACATGCAGTGGGGGAAATCCTCCTCCAGCCGGGCCTTTTTCTCTTTGCCGCTCCCCGAGAGGAAGAGCGCCCTGCCCGGGCAGATGAACACGCACGTGCCGCAGCCGGTGCACTTCTCGTCGTCGATGGTCACCCTGCCGGCCGTTGCGTACGACCTGTTATCGTAGGTGGGGATCCTCAGCCTCTCCAAGAGGGTCAGATAAGCCATGGCAACCTCCTAGTATATGACGGTCTTTTTGCCGTTCTCGAACCAGTCGATCTCACGGGTCTCCCGCTCGATCATGCCGTTGGGCTCACCCACGGGATACCCCAGGCAGATCCCCTCCACCAGCTCCCAGGGGTAGGAGATGCCGAACCTGCGCTTCCACTTGATGGCTGTATACGACTTCATGAGGAGCGTCACGAAGCCTATCCAGCAGGTCGACAGCCCCAGGCTGCCGGCGGCGAGCACCATGTTCTGGCCGCAGATCCCGCAGTCGAGGTCCGGGTTGCCGACCCCGCGCCGGTCCTTCAGGAGGAGGATCACGGTGGGGGCGCCGTGGAAGAGCTTCAGCTTCCCCTGGGCAAGGAGCGAGATGGCGCTGAAGGGGACGGGGTGGAGCTCGTTGGGCATGAGCCGGATGAAGATCTGGGCGTTGAGCCAGGCGAGCCTGCCCATGATCCCGGGCCTCCTCCAGTCGAGGAAGAAGGTCAGGAGCTTGCAGGAGCGTATGACGTCCCGCTCCATCTCGTCGATGATGGCCTGCTCCCGGAGCACGATGAACTTCCACGGCTGGCAGTTCCCCCCCGACGGGGCGAAACGGCCTGCTTCCAGGACCCTCCTGACAAGGGCCTCCGGCACCTGATCGGGTTTGTATCGGCGCACGCTGCGGCGTTCGAGGATGACCCTCTCCACCTCGTTCCATTGGGCGACGTGATCGGTCTTTTCCGCTCGATCGAGTTCCATACAACCTCCTTTTACAGGGAAGGCGCCTCGAGTATGTGCATGCACATGGCCGCTTCCTCGGCACCCAGGGCACCCCCGCCGTTCTCAGCCATGCCCAGCCTGGCGCCCGGCACCTGGCGCTTGCCGGCCCGTCCCCTGAGCTGGGTCACGAGCTCGTGGATCTGGCCGAGGCCCGATGCCCCGATGGGGTGGCCCCGGGAGATGAGGCCCCCGCTGGTGTTCACGGGCTTCGATCCGTCCAGCCTGGTGGCTCCCCGCTGGGCGAACAGGCCTCCTTCGCCCCTGGGGCAGAAGCCGAGGTTCTCCACCTGGCAGAGCTCCCCGAACGCGGTGGCGTCGTGCACCTCCGCGAAGTCGATGTCCTCCGGGCCAACGCCGGCGCGCTCATAGGCCTGCTGGGCCAGGCGTTCCCCGATCTCCGGGATGTCGGAGTCAAAGGAGGCCTTCCTGCCGGAGCCGAGGATCGAGGCCCGTACGCGGACGGCCTGCGACATCAGGCCGTACCTCCTGACCGCCTTTTTCGAGCACAGGATGGCGGATGCCGCACCGTCGCCTATGGGCGCGCACATGGCCCTGGTGAGCGGCCAGGACACGATCCTGTCGGCCAGGACCCTGTCTTCCGGGACCTCGAAACGGTACTGGGCGTTGGGGTTGAGCGAGCCGTTGAAGTGGTTCTTCGAGGCGATGGCGGCAAGCTGCTCCACGGTGCTGCCGTAGCGCTTCATATGCTGGCGCGCCGCATAGCCGTAGACGTCCATGAAGGGGGAATGGTCGCCGGTGTTCATCCTGAAGAGCTTCCAGGTCGTGTCGTACCCGAGCTTCTCACCCATGAGCACGGCCAGGGCCAGGCGGTCGCGGAGCCTCTTCCATACCCCTTCCTTTTCCTTCCTGCCCTTGACAGGGGAAGGGGAGGAGGCCCGGTAGCGGCTCCTGAACTGCTCCATGACGGCCCTGTCCTCGTCGGTAAGCTTGAAGTCCGTGAGGCTCGCCACGATGGGCAGCACGTTCTCGATGTCGATCCCGCCCAGGAAGCCGGAGAAGACGAGGAGCCTGTTCTCGTGGTAGAGCTTCTCGGCGCCTATGGCAAGCGTGACGTCGTAGAGCCCGCTCGCGACGCCGAGCCAGGCGTGGTGGAAGGCCGTCGAGCCGCTGGCGCACGCGTTCTCCACATTGGTGATGGGGATGGTGTCTATCCCGGAGGGCCTGAGCGCAACCTGCCCCCTGATGCTGGTCTGGCCCCGGTCGCCCCAGCCCGAGTTGGAGAACCACGCGGCCTGGATCTGAGCCTTCTCGATGCCGGCATCGAGAAGGCAGCCCGAAAGGGTCATGGACGTCAGGTCCTTGATGCCCTTGTCCAGATGCTTGCCGAACCTGACGGTGTGGGCACCCACAACATACACGTCTTGAAAATTCATAACGCTTTGTCCTTTCCTAAGCCCCGGCCATACAGGCGACGCAACAGGCGGACAGCGGGACGGGAAAACCTCTTCCTCACAGCGATCCCTCCTTTTCCCCTGTCGAGAGGCAGCCAGGGGCCACGTCGAACAAGGGACCATCAACAGAACAGAAGCAGCCAGGTGCAGTTCCCAAGGACTGGGGCGGGGTGCGCGACCAGGCGTTCACCGCCGCAAGCCTTCATCCCCTTAAGGAGCTAATCAGGTATGCCTTGACAAGGGAAACCGATGGAATTCAGGAAGCAGTAAATATTCACCAATAATAATTGGATGTATGAATGAATCAAGATGCCGGCTGCCTCGCAGACATCCGCAGTCCTGCGCAGGAAACCCGTGAGGCCATGAGAGCGGGCGTTTCAGCGAGGGTGACAGGAGTATCCACAGGGGAGTGCCGGTACCCTCGCTTTTCAGGGTCTGACTTTCCGGCAGCCGATCAGCTGCCGGTGATGTCGTCGATCCATGCGATCATTCGGTCTTCACCCCGAACCGCTTCCGGTTGCGGTCGATGGTGAGCGCGGCCCTGATGCCCTTGTCCCTCACCGCAAAGAGCTTCAGGCCGAGCCTGTTCATGCGGAAGAAACGCTTCCCGTACTTCCTGAGCTGGCGTCCGTCGATTTCGAACCCCAGGCCAGGGAGCCTCGGGGGATCGAGCCTGCCACCCTGGTGCTCGAAGGGCCGCACGAGCAGGCCGTCGCGCTTGGGCACGGTCCAGGACGGCGGGTTGAGTGGGTACTCCAGCGGCTTGCTCTCGGTGAACCCGCTGGCGATGAAGACCTGGAGGTTCACCGCAAAACCGATGCCGTTGGTCCAGGTGTGGGGGGAGTAGAGGAGGTTGTTCTCCCTGCAGAGCCTGGCCACCTCCATGACCTGGCTGATGCCGCCGGCCATGACCGCGTCGGGCTGGAAGATGTTGTAGCACCTCCGTTCGATCATCATCTTCAGCTCCGGCAGACCCGACGAGTGCAGCTCGCCGCCGGAGATGGGGACCCTGCTGTAGGCGGTGAGCGCGGACAGGGCCTCGTAGTCGTCCATGGGCAGGGGCTCCTCGACCCAGGAAACTCCGAGGTCGGCGCATGCGTCGGCGAAGTATTTCGCCCGGTCGAGGTCCCAGAGCGGGGCGTCGTTCACGATGGTGACCCGCCAGCCCTGGTTCGCGTCGACCCCGATCTTCATCTTGTCTCCGAATGCCTTTGCCACGGCCTCCACCTGGGCGATGTCCTGCTGCACGTCGAAGTCGTGGACGCGCAGCTTCACGCACCGGAAGCCTTCGTCGTAGCGTTTCTGGACCTCCTCCACCCGGGCCTTGGGGGATTTCACCTCGCCGGTGGAGGCGTAGAGCTCCACGGGCACGGCGCGTCCGCCCAGCAGCTCGTACACGGGCCTGCGCTCGAGCTTGCCCATGATGTCCCAGAAGGCGGGCTCGATCCAGTGGGAGCGGATGCCCAGGTACGACATCTCCCGCAGGCGCTGCTGGAGGAGGGGCAGGTTCGTGGCATCGAGGTCCAGCAGGTAGGGCGCGATGAGAGTACCGACCCCCTTGCGCTCCGAGGCAATGGCGGGGCCAGCGGAATAGCCTTCGATGCCGCTCTCGGTGATCACGCGGATCAGGTCGAAGCGGTTCTCGGTCTGGGGGTAGCCCGGTATCCAGCTCGGGAAGAAGGGCTTGTCGAGGGGGATGCGCACGTGGTACATCTCGATGCAGACGATCCTTTCCATGGAAAACCTCCTCAGGGGCTTTTCCCCCATAATATGCCAAACAGGGGCTTAACACAATATTCCGGTATTCCCCTGGACTTCACTCCGTAACCTGCGCCGCTCCCCTGCTGGGCCCTTGAGGCCTGTTCCCGCTCATTGCCTTGGGAGAGGCGTGCCCTATACTATTCTTATGGCCCGCCCGGCAGGCACGTGCACCCGGGGATGCGGATCGATGCCCTGGTGCCCCATATCCTGATCCGGTTGTGCGTCTGAAGATGCATGCCTGGTCTTCAATCCCGTTGAAATGCACAGGAGCCGGAAACGGAGGTGGTATGGTCGGGAGAGCCTTTTTCCTGGGAGTCGTGCTGGCGGTGTCACTGAGTGCTTCCCCTCCGGCACGGGGGGCCGATGCCTCCGGGCCCGTTCCCCTGCCCATGGCGGGGAGCATGACGACCGACCGGCCCGCTCAGGTCGTCACCCCGTTCACGGTGGTGCCGGGCCGCATCCAGGCAGAGATGAACCTCATCTCGTACGCCCATGACAACTACCTTGAGACGGACTACCTGTTCGTGGCGGACACCCTCCTCCGGATCGGCGCCCGGGAAGGCTCGGAGGTAGGCGTCATCGTTCGCCCCATCGGGACCAGCGACGAGCCCAACGGCAGTGAGGCCTTCGGGGCAGGGGACATCGGGCTGCGGTTCAAGCACAACCTGTGGGGGAACGACCGGGGCGCGCGTGAGGCCGGGTCCGATTCCGCCCTGGCGGTCATGCCCTTCATCACCCTGCCCACCGGGACGGCAGGCTTGGGCTACGACCGGGTGACGGGCGGGGTGGCCTTTCCTTTCCTCAAAACGCTGGGCCCTGACCTGGCCCTCCTGGACACGCCCGGGGCGGAGTACCGGCCCAAGAACGGGAAGGACGACGCCTTCAGCGTGAGCAACACCCTTGCCCTGTTCCTCACCCTTCGCCATGGGATCAGGGTCTACGGCGAGCTTGCCGCCAAGGCCGAAACCGCGGAGTGGTCCGACTGGAAAGGGAGCATCGACCTGGGGCTCATCGACGAGGTGACACCGGACCTGCAGCTCTACGTTGCCACGAACATCGGTATCACCGAACGGGCTGCGGACCTCGTCATGATCTTCGGGTTCGCGGCCAGGTTCTGAAGGGAGGGAGATCGTATGATCAGGATACGGACACTGTGTCTCGTGATGGTCTCGATACTCGCAGGCGTCCATGCCGCAGGGTCGTCCGGCGGGACCCCGCTGCAGGGGGTCATGGACTGGCCGGAGGGGAGGAGCCTCGATGTCCCCTATGTACCCACGCCGGAGGCGGTCGTCTTGAAGATGCTGGACATGGCGGAAGTGGACCGGGACGACCTGGTGTACGACCTCGGCTGCGGCGACGGGCGCATCGTGATCACGGCGGCCAGGCTCAAGGGCGCCAGGGGCGTGGGGGTCGACATCGACCCTGACCGCATCCGGGAGAGCAGGGAAAACGCGCGCACGGCAGGGGTGAGCGACCGGGTGACCTTCATCCGGCAGGACCTCTTCGCTTCGAACATCGGCAGGGCCACCGTGGTAACCCTCTATCTCCTGCCGTCGGTCAACCTCGAGCTGCGGCCCAAGCTCCTCCGGGAGCTCAAACCCGGCACCCGGGTGGTGTCCCACAGCCATGACATGGGGGAGTGGAGGGCCGACAAGCACGAGGAGGTCGAAGGCCGCGACATCTACTCCTGGATCGTCCCCGCCAATGTGGCGGGCACCTGGGAGTGGACCGGGGTGGACGGAAACCGCTGTGCCCTGAAGATGAGCCAGCGGTTTCAGGAGGTGGCGGGCACCTTCTGCTCAGGTTCCACCGAGACCCCCCTGCTGGGCGTCCAGCTCACGGGGAGGAGGTTGAGCTTCACCGTTGACCAGATGATCGGGGGACGGAAGGCCCTTGTCCAGTACGAGGGCAGGGTGGCGGGGGATGTCATCGAGGGCAGGATACGGCCCGGTGACGGGGGCATCACGGGAGGCCAGGCCTGGAAGGCGACCCGGGACCCCTCCACGAAGATCCCCCTCGACCGGGCGGGAAGGCCTGGTTATTGACCCGTCACCTCGTTTTTTTTACAAATCTTTCACCATCCGATCCGCCGGAATACGTTATATATTACGCAACGTCGGCCAGGGATGGCACGGCCGGCAAGACGCTCGCCTGGATCCTGCTGCATACTCGAAACGGCTGCGGTGAGGGCAGGGAGATACTGTAGCTTGGAGGATGCATAAGGGATGGATGGCGACCTGTTGTTCCTCGCCGGGAAGAATGCGTGGGAACGGATCAAGCAGAACGGGCTGAGGCCCGGGGACATCTCGGTGGTTGCCGGCGCCGCAGGGGCTGCCAAGTGGCTGGCTATCGCCGAGCTCGACAAGGTCATCTTCAGTCGGTGGCTGAAGGATCGTACCGGGCCGTTGCACCTGTACGGCACCTCCATCGGCTCGTGGAAGCTCGCCTCCGCAGTCCAGAGCGATCCGGAAACCGCCATCGACGCGCTGGCGGACGCCTACATCCACCAGAAGTACAACGGCCGGGTCACGCCCAGGAGGGTCAAGGAGGAATGCCGCAAGATACTTGACTCCTGCTTCCCGGGCCAGCACGTCTCCCGGATCCTCTCCCACCCGGTGATGCGCTTCAACCTCACAACGGTGAGGTGCAGAGGGGTCACCGGCTCGGACACGAAAGCGATCCAGTTCCTGGGGCTCGCCCTTGCCTTCCTGCTCAACAGGGCCAGCCGCAGGCTCCTTTCCCTCTTCTTCGAGCGGGCGTTCTTCTACGACCCCCGGGAAGAGCCCCCCTTCTTTGAAGAAAGCGAGTTCCCCATCCAGCGGGTCCCCCTGGACGAGGGAAACTTCCGCCATGCCCTGCTCGCCACCAGCTCCATCCCCCTGGTCATGGACGGGATCAGGGACATCGCGGGCGCGAATGCCGGCGTGTACCGCGACGGCGGCATCCTCGACTACCACCCGGCGTCGTTTTCGCCCAAGGAGGACAGGGGCATCATCCTGTATCCGCATTTCTCCACCAGGCTCATCCCGGGCTGGTTCGACAAAACGCTCAGGAGGCGCAACGCTCACCCCGAGCACCAGAAGGACATGCTCATGCTGGTCCCCTCGCCGCAGTTCATCTCCCGGCTTCCCTTCGGCCGCATCCCGGACAGGGCCGACTTCAAGACCTTCGACGGGCGCGAGGACGAGCGGGTGGCGTTCTGGAAGGAGGCGACGTCCATGGGGAAGATTCTGGCGGACGAGTTCATGGAGAGCGTGCTTTCCGGATCCATCAGGACCAAGGTCATGAGGCTCGAAGGCCAGCCGGGCCAGGCTCACTGACCCACGCCGGCCTGAAGGGCTGCCGAAAAACCGGCAGGGCTGTTCAGTCCTTCGCCCCACAGGCCGGTCCGGCCCCCCCTCAGTCCGGCATGGGCCGGTGAGAGGGGCTTCCGTTTCCCAGTCATTGCATCGGCGCGTCGTCCGGGATGGGACCTATGTGGTAGGGCCGCATCATCTCGTTGTCCTCGTGCTCCAGGATATGGCAGTGCCATACGGAGAAGCCGGGCCTGTCGAAAACCGCCCTGACGCGGGCCACCTCGCCCGGGTACACGATCACCGTGTCCTTGAACCCGCTTTCCCATGGCTCTGGCGGCCTGGGCTCACCCGTGGGGAACGCAGGGGGTATCGCCATGCCGGTATCGTCGAGGGGGGACAGGGGCTGGCGGTTGACGACCTGGAACTGGACGAGATGGATATGGATGGGATGGGCATCCCCCGTGAAGTTGTAGATCTCCCAGGTCTCGGTGGCGCCCAGTGCGGGATTTTCCGTGACTAAGTCCGACCAGTGGTACTCAGTGGGTGAACCGGTGACCGGATCGTAGGTCCCGAGCAGGGTCTGGACCGGGTCGATGGGCGTGCTGCTGCCGCAGTCGAAGACTAGGCCGCCGTTGTCGTCCTGCCTGACGAAGACGTTCGAAGAGGAGTTCTCGTTCAGGGAGATCCTCCGGGTCACGGTGGGAGCAAGCGGGGTTATGGCGGGGAGCTTCATGAACCGGGGGGGAGTGGTAGTGTCCTCGCCCTCCCTCGGGCCGACCCTGAACTGCATCACCTGGCCGGTGGTTTCCGGGTCCGCCGGATCGAAGTCCACCCCGGGGATGCCGCCCTGGAAGGCCTCGTCTGGTCCGAGGTTTTTCAGAACATAGTTCCCGGCCGGCGTGTTCGTGAAGTCCATGATGACGTCCGCCCGCTCGGCAAGCCCCATCAGGAGCTGCCCGCCGTTGACGCTCCCCATGTCGAGCGGGGCGGCGAGGAAGCCGCCATCCGCGCCGATCTGCCAGACCTCCGCCCCGGTGATGTCGTTGAAGTCCAGCAGGAGGGTGCGTGAATTGCACGCATTGAGGAGGCGGAAACGGTAGCGGCGCTGCTCCACCTCGAGGTAGGGCCACGTCTGTCCGTTGACCACGATGCAGTTCCCGAAGAATTCGGGCTGGATGATGGGGGCCACGTCGCTGGGCTGCCCATCGCAGCCGGGGCTCGGGGAGAAGGGGATCTGCAGCTCCGAGGGCGCCAGCCCCTCGAAGAAGGCGCGGTTGTCGGGGTAGAACAGGGATCCGTCCTCATTGAACGAGCGGTCCTGGATCATGATGGCGAGCTCACGGAAAGAGCCGTCCGGGTTCACCTCAGGGCCGGGTGCAGGGCCGGGCAAGACCGCCGGGGACGACTGTCCTTCGGACCTCGTGTCCAGCACCACATCGTCAGGACCGCCCCGCAGGATGTAGAAGCCGGCCAGCCCGGCATAGATGTTCACCCGGGTCATGCCCAGGGTATGGTCGTGGTACCACAGGGTCGTTGCCCGCTGGTCGTTTTCGTAGACAAAGGTCGCGCTCCCGGCAGACCAGGTGAGCCCGTATTTTTGTACGAAGTAATCGTAGAACGTCCCGGTTCTGAACTGGATCTCGGCGGGGATGTTGTTGGCGGCAGGGAGGAACCACGCCTCGGGGAAGCCGTCGTCCTCTTCATCGTTGTGCCCTCCATGGAGGTGGGTGACCACGGGGACTGGCCCCCGGTACGGCTCCTGGCTCATGCCACGCTCGTCGCGGGGGCCTGGCGGGTTGGCCCAGTGCACGGTCTGGTCCACGGGGAGCAGGTGGGGGAGATACCTGCCTTCGCTGTCCATGAGGCCGTTGATCCAGGTGACCGCCACCGGGGTATTGTACCGCGCCTCGATGGTGAAGGAGGGGTAGAAGTACCTCCCTCCCTGGGCAACGGTCCTGGGATCGTCGGATGGCCCGAAGCCCCAGACCGTAGTGGCGGGATAGCCGCTGGGGAGGACCTGCTGCTCGAACTGCCGCATGGCGAGCTCGTAGTGGTCGGCAGTCCCCTCATCGCTTTCAATGGTGCCGCTGCTCGTCATGACCGGGACTTTGGCCAGTGGGGTCACGAACTTCGGGATCGAGGCGGGATCCAGGCCCTCCTCAAGGGCCTGCGGGGAATTGCCTGGATTGTTGGGATTGTGGGAATTGTCGTCGTCGTCCGAACATGAGCATGCCAGCAAGAGAAGTATGAGGATGCCCAGGGATCTCGGTTTCATAACCTCCTCCTTGTGTGCGCTGCATTGGTATCAGAAGCCGGAGGCCCACCGCTGGTGCGGAAAAGGACGTCTGCCGGCTCGAAAAATCAGATGACCGGTTTTCCAACCTTTCCTGTGCCCATGCCCTGGCAGCCCGTTACAACGAAGCAGGAAGGTATGCAGATTCTCATGATCGATAGTGGATATGCTGCAAAGGCAATATTCATGATAACAGCTCCCCCCCGGGTTCTCAATACGCAACGGGGGCCCATTACCGGCACGGATCGTCCTTAGCGTACCGCCTCTGTTGAAAAAAAGGCATGGCACCCTACATAGGGTAGCAACGGAGGTGAGAAACCATGATGATAGATATCTGGTCCATACTCCTGTGGATAGTCCTTCTGTCGATCATCATCAAAGTGATGTACCTGTTCGTCCGGACAGCCTGGCACAAAGACTCCGGCGTGTATCTCCTGGAGATCCTCAAGACGCGGTATGCGAGAGGGGAGATCACGAAAGAGGAGTTCGAGCAGAAGAAGAGAGACCTTGGGCTGTGAGCTCACGGCCTCCGAGGCAAGGCTGCCCCTCGAGCTCCGTGCGCATCGGCCCGAGTAAGCGGATCAGGAAGTGAAAGCGGCTCACACAGGATGAGCAGCGATAACGTGTGCCTCCCGCATACGCATACCTCCATGAACCCCTGGCGCGACACCGAAGCGGGAAGGGAGCATGAGAACGAGGCCGCTTGGAAAGAATCGTTTTCCACCCATTCCAGGCATCTCGGGTGCAGGAGTCGGTAAATCTGCAAAGGCAGGCTGGGAGCCGACCGGAGGCATGGTCAACGCCTCAGCGGCAGGTATTGATTTTTTTAAATCTGACTCTATTCAAGTAAAAAAATGAGATCAGTGCATGGCTCCGGCAAACCCCTGCGGCTCATCCACAGGAAGCATCCAAGATCAAGACACACCTGAAGGGCCATCCGGTAAACCTACCGAAAGGAGGAACACAATGGCTGTTAAAGGAAGTGCAGCTGAACTGGAGAAATACCTCAAGGGGATCGATTTTCCTGCGAGCAAGAGCGATCTCTTGAGCAAGGCCCGCGACAACGGCGCGCCTCAGGAAGTGATCGACATGATCAACGGCCTCACCGAGGACAGGTTCAACTCGCCCATCGATGTGAGCAAGGCCTTTGGTCATAGCCATTAAGAGGCAGTCCCGGAAAAGGTAATCGACTGTTGGAGGCGGTTGCAAAGCCTTCAAGAGGAGACCTTCGGGAAGTAAAGATGGGATATCAGCTCTCACGGGCTGATATCCTTTTTTTGTCCAGCGATCCAGAAGCCCCTTATCTTGGTGATATGTTCATGGCGATGGTGTATAAAACGTGATGAAGCCACAGAAACGCCCCGGTCCTCCGGATGCGGCCATGATCGGGGCAGAGCACGGAGCGGACGTGGGAAAGATCGGGAATGCCAGGCCCAGGAGAACCCGGGGGAGGGACAAGGCCTCCTCCCGGGACACCATCGAGGAGTGCGCCGTCGGGCTGTTCCAGGCCAGGGGCGTGGAGGGGACGTCCATCAGCGACATCGTGCAGAAGGCCGGCATCGCCAAGGGCACCTTCTACCGGTATTTCAGGGACAAGGACGACCTCGTGGACAGCGTCATCAGCCGGTACACCAGGGAGTTCCTCGAAGAGGTCATCATCCCCTTCCAGAGCGTACCGAAGATCATCATCCTTTCGGACGCGATCATCACCTACTTCTCCAGGAACCTGATGCTCCTCGTGGAGCTTCGGAAAAACCTCCAGAGCGGCAGGCCGTACCCCTCCACGAGACGGACCATCCAGGGCTTCTCGGAGATCATCCTCGCCTACCTGAACCAGTACGAAGACTACCGGATCGAGAACTGGGAGGTCTACACCACGATCGTCCTGGGCCTCATCCTGGACGTCTGCCACAAGGCCCTCGTGGAGGAGCACCTCTCCTCGACCGAAGAAGCGAAGAACATGCTGAGCGACCTCCTGAAGCGCTTCTTCAGCTGCGAATGATTTTCGGCTTGCATTTAATGACCTGCGGTCATATAATATTTTAAAGTCCAGCCGGATCGCCATCGGCACACAGGGGACAGGGTATCGTGAACAGAAGATGACCAAGAGTCATGAACAGGGGGCATGCGATGAAGGCTACATGGGACATACCTCAGGAGATGCTGGACAACGTAGGCGAGTTCAACAACGATTTCTACCGCCGCTTTTCGCTGCGCAGGGCGCCGAAACCCCTGAAGCTGACCGATTCCGTGAGCAAGGACTACCTGTTCCCCACCTTCTACGGGGACGTGTCCTGCGCCATGGCCGTGTTCATGTGCTCCTACGACAAGGCGGCAGCGCTTCTCAGAGAGCAGCTCAGCCCGCAGATCGTGCCCGTGCGGATGACGTGCGGCCGCGCCCTGGTGGCGTTCTCCTGCTACGAGTACCGCAAGGTCTTGGGGGTGCGCCCCTACAACGAGATCGCCATCGCCATCCCGGTCATGGTGGACCCGGGCGTAAACGTCCCGGTCCTGCCCATGATCACGGGCTCGTTCAGCAGGTTCGGCTACTACATCGCGGGCATGCCCGTGACCTCGCGGGAGAACACCCTGCGGGGCAGGAAGATCTGGGGCCTGCCCAAGGTCACCCAGGACATCGACATCGATTGCCAGGGGGGCGAGTGCCTCGTGAAGGCCTATGACGAGAAGGGCGAGGCGTACCTGAAGCTGCGCATCCCTATGGACGGGGAGCCCACGGATTTCGACGTCTCCTCCTACCTGTACACCCAGATGGACGGCAGGCTCCTGCAGAACCGCACCGATTTCAAGGCCACCTTCAACGTGAAGAAGAACATGGGCCTGCTCGCGAAAAAGGGCGTGAAGGCCGACCGGCCCTTCATGGAGCTCGGCAGCACCTCGTTCGCCCCCATGCTGGAAAGGCTCGAGATCGAGGAGGTCCCCTTCCAGACGCGCTACGCGGAGCGCATGTCGTCCTGCTTCGACCTACCCAACGAGATGGCGCCCGCCTGGGCCCGGGAGATCCGGGTGAGCGGCTACGACCTGGACGACGAGGCCAGCATGAAGCTGCCCGCCAGGGGCATGAAGGTCGCCTTCTTCGGTACGGGCGCCATCGGCGCCTCCGTGGGCGGCTGGATCGCCCCGACCCACGAGGAGACCTACTTCCTCGACCAGGGAAGGGTGCTCGAGGCCTTGAAATCCAAGGGCATCACCCTCTACCAGGGGGACAGGAAGGAGGAGAAGGTCCACGTCCCGGTCAAGGTCATCGAAGACGTCCGTGACCTGAAAGACATGGACGTGGTCGTGGTGGGCGTGAAGAACTACAGCCTCGAGGCGGTCTCGAAGCTCATCAGGGAGAACACGAGGGACGACGTGATCATCGTGTCCATGGCCAACGGCACCGACAACCAGGCCATCCTGCCGAAATACTTCTCCCGGGTGATCTACTGCGTGGTGAGCTACAACGCCTGGATGGACGAGCCCGTGGTGGTGGGCTACCAGAAGCGGGGCCCGCTGGTCCTCGGAACGCCGGACAACGGGCTGCAGACCGAGATGAACACCATCGCCGAGATCTTCGGCAGGGGGGTGGAGACCGTGGTCACGGACCATCTCCAGGATGCCGTGCACTCGAAGATCGTGGTGAATCTCACGAACCCGGTGACCACCCTGCTGGGCCACGGGTTCAGGGAGATCTCGGATATCGACCTCTTCCAGAGGATCCTCTCCAACACGCTCTACGAAGGGGTTCAGATCGTGAAGGCCGCCGGGTTCAAGGAGTGCAAGCTGGGGGGCATGCCGCCCTGGATCCTCCTCGCCGCGTCGGCGAAGCTCCCGAGGTCGCTCACGAGGCCTCTGTTCCTGAAGAACGTGAAGAAGATGGTCATGTCCAGCATGAGCCAGGACATCATCCAGCGGGGCGGCACCGACTCGGAGCTCGACTCGCTCACCGGCTACATCCTCAAGCTCGCCCGGCAGAACCGGGTGAAGGCCCCCTACAACGAGACGATCTACGAGCTCGGCCGCGAGCTCTTCAGCAAGCCCGGCTTCCAGCCCCTCGACGTGAAGGAGGTGTGGGAGAAGGTGCAGCGGAAGCTTTCCTGAGGATGATGGCCCCGGCCGGTTGCGCTGCCGGGGCCGATTTTCACCGAAACCGGCTCCATCCAAGCTGACAGGGGGATTCCTCACAGAGCCGATCTCCCTTGACAAACGTCCGGGCAGGGACATGGTGCGCGGGGATCGTGGCCGGCGCGGTCTCCGAACACGACCCTGACCCGACACCCATGTGCCGGAGAAAAGCTGTCTCCCCTTTCCCCTTCGACTCCCGCAGCAGAGAGCCCGAGCCATGCCCCATGGCGGGGAAATAATCCCCGCGGACGGGGGTATATTTCCCCGCACGCAGGCCTATCCGTGGATTCTCGCCTCATAACCCTATGATAATGAGTACGATATTGGTTTCAGATCGCTGGCACAAATAATGCTTTTCGCATCCGAATGGAGCGCTGAGAGATCGACCGTCCCGCATCAGCCGCAGGCTCGGGTGGTGCGTGGCGGGAGGTTGGAAGTGCCTTTCGTGCCAGCAGGGTTCCTGATGAGATGAAAGGAGAGTGTTCATGAAAGCCAGGAATGAGACCAGGAGGCCGGACGGCGGCGCCATCGTCGATCCCGCCAGGCAATCGATGATGCTCGCGGCCCTGTACGTGGCCCAGGAGCAGAAGGGCTACCTGACGAAGGACGCGGTCCGGCAGGTGGCCAGGCGCCTGGGCTTGACGCCTGGAGAGGTGTACAGCACCGCGAGCTTCTATACCCTCTTCCGGATGGAGCCCGTGGGCCGCCACGTCATCCAGGTCTGCGAGGGGCTCTCGTGCTACCTGAACGACGGGGCCGAGCGGGTGGTCGACTACGTCAGCGTAAAGCTGGGCATCCAGCCGGGAGAAACCACCCCTGACGGGCGGTTCACCCTGGAAACCGTCCAGTGCCTCGCCTCCTGCGGCACGGCCCCTGCCATGCGCGTGAACGACCAGCTCTACGAAAACCTCACACCGGCCAGCATCGACGACATCCTGGAACGACTCATGGGGGAGGTGTAGCATGGCACAGTGGCAGCCGGTCCTGCTGGCGAATGTCCATCGCCCGAACTCGGAAAAGATAGACACCTACCTGCGGTCCGGAGGATACGAGGCCCTCAGGAAGGCCCTGAAGATGACCCCTGAGGGGATCATCGCGGAGGTGAAGGCCTCCGGCCTGAGGGGGCGCGGCGGCGCAGGTTTCCCCACCGGCGTGAAGTGGGGCTTCATGCCCAAGGACGCCCCGGTCAAGTACCTGGCCATCAACACCGACGAGGGCGAGCCGGGCACGTTCAAGGACCGCCTCATCGTGGAGAGGGACCCCCACTCCATCCTCGAGGGGGTGATCATCGCGGCCTACGCCGTGGGCGCCAACAGGGCCTTCGTCTACATCAGGGGTGAGTTCTTCCTGGGCGTCAAGCGCTGGATCAAGGCCATCTCCGACGCCTATCAGCACGGCTTCCTCGGCAAGAACATCCTCGGCAGCGGCTTCGATCTGGACGTGTCCGTTCACCGCGGGGCAGGCGCGTACATCTGCGGCGAGGAAACGGCCATGATCGAGTCCCTCGAAGGCAAGCGCGGCGTGCCGAGGCCGAAGCCTCCCTACCCGGCACAGCAGGGCCTGTGGGGCAAGCCCACGGTCGTGCAGAACGTGGAGACCCTCACGAACATACCGCACATCATCCTGAAGGGCTCCCAGTGGTACTCGTCCATCGGAACGGAAAAGAGCAAGGGGATCAAGATCTTCTGCGTGAGCGGCCACGTCAACCGCCCCGGCAATTTCGAGCTTCCCCTGGGGACCCCGCTCAAGGAGATCATCTACGAGCACGCGGGGGGTGTCCGGAAGGGACGCGGCATCAAGGCCATCATCCCGGGCGGCGCCTCCACTCCCTTTATCACCGGGGACAAGGTGTCCACCCCCATGGCGTTCGAGACCCTGCAGGCCGCCGGGACAGCGCTGGGGACCGGGGCGGTCATCGTGATGGACGAAACCACGGACATGGTGGAGGTGGTAAGAAGGATAACCCGGTTCTTTGTCCACGAGTCCTGCGGCAACTGCTTCCCCTGCCGCGTCGGCGGGCACAGCATGCTCATGCTCCTGGAGAAGCTGGCGGCGCACCAGGGCTCGATGCAGGACATCGAAGAGCTCGAGTACCTGGCACGGGGGATCACCGGCCGGACCTTCTGCCCCATGGGCACCGGCATGGTCGAGCCGGTCCTGTCCGCCCTCAGGCTTTTTCGCCCCGAGTTCGAGGAGCGGGCGGCAGGGCACATGTCCCATTCAGAACAGAGGAGGTGATCCATGAAGAATGCAAAGATCCTCATAGTCGACGACGACACCGATTTCGTTTTCTCCACCAGGACCGTGCTCGAAGGGAGCGGGTACGAGGTGATATCCGCCGGCAACGGCAGCCAGGGCAGGGCGACGCTTGCCCGGGAAAAGCCCCACCTCGTGATCCTGGACGTCATCATGTCGAGCGTGCTCGACGGTGTTTCCATGAGCCGTTTCATGCGCGAAGAGCAGGAATACCGGGACATCCCCATCATCATGGTGACCTCCATAGCGAATACCGACTATCAGGGGCTGTTCCCGACGGACGAGAGCATCGAGATCGACGCCTTTCTGACCAAGCCCATCAAACCCGCCGACCTGACGGGAAAGGTCAGCGAGCTTCTTTCGAAGAGGGAGGGAAAGGGATGAAGGTCATCATCAACGGGAAGCGCTGTGATGCGCAGACAGGGCAGACCATCCTCGAGGCAGCCCGCGCCAACAACGTGTACATCCCCACCCTGTGCTACCATGAAAAGGTAGGCGCGGCCGCGAGGTGCCGGGTCTGCGTGGTCGAGGTGAAGGGCAGCCCGGGGCTGGTGACGGCCTGCAACACTCCTGTCGCCGACGGGATGGAGATCAATACCGAATCGCCGCAGGTCTTCGAGGCCCAGCGTTTCGTGGTCAAGCTCGTCCTGTCCTCGGGCAACCACGACTGCATCGTCTGCGAAAAGACAGGCTCCTGCGAGCTCCAGGACGCTGCCTACCACCTGAAGCTCGAAGACCGGGACATCAGGAGGGCCGGCCGCCCCCCCGAGTTCGACGACAGCTCCGCCTTCATCCGCGTGGACCACACCAGGTGCATCATGTGCGGTCGGTGCGTGGAGGCGTGCAACCATATCGTGGTCAACCGCGTCATCAAGGTCATGGGCAGGGGGTACGACGCGCGGATCGGCTTCGACTGCAACGAGCCCATGGGCGAGTCTTCCTGCGTCCAGTGCGGCGAGTGCACCCAGATCTGCCCGGTGGGCGCCCTCGTAGCCAAGAAGTCCATCGGCAAGGCCCGCGTCCCGGATGTTTCCCGGGTCCGCACCACGTGCCCCTACTGCGGGGTGGGCTGCCAGCTCGACCTCCACGTGAAGGACGAGAAGATCCTCAAGGTCACCGGTGTGGAGAACGCCGCTCCCAACAAGGGCAGGCTCTGCGTCAAGGGCAGATACGGCTACGACTTCATCTATTCCAAAGACAGGCTCACCACGCCGCTCATCCGTGAGAAGGACGGCGAGTTCCGGGAGGCCTCGTGGGACGAGGCCCTTGACCTGGTGGCCGGCAGGTTCGGGGAGATCCTCGCGAAGCACGGGCCGGACGCCATCGCGGGCGTGAGCTGCGCCCGGAGCACCAATGAAGACTCCTACCAGATGCAGAAGCTCTTCCGCGCGGTGATCGGCACCAACAACATCGATCACTGCGCCCGAACGTGACACGCCCCCACCGTCGCCGGTCTGGCGACAGCGTTCGGCTCCGGGGCCATGACCAACTCGTTCGGCGAGTTCGAGAAGGCGAAGATGTTCTTCTGTATCGGCACCAACATGACCGAGGCGCACCCGGTGGCCGCCACCTTCCTGAAGAATGCAGTGGAGAAGGGGGCCATGCTGATCGTGGCCGACCCGAGGCGTCATGCCCTCGCGGAGTTCGCAGACCTCTTCGCCCAGATCAAGGTGGGCTCGGACATCGCCTTCCTGGGCGGGATCATGCACGTGCTCCTCAAGGAAAACCTCTACGACAAGGCGTTTGTGGAGGAGAGCTGCACGGGCTTCGAGGCGTTCAAGGACCACATCCTCGAGCACTATCCCTTGAGCAGGGCCTCCGAGATATCGGGCGTGGACGAAGGCAGGATCAGGGACATCGCGCAGATGCTCTCGTCCGTCAAACCCTGCATGGTGTGCTACACGCTGGGCATCACGGAGCACACGTGCGGCAGGAACAACGTGCTCTCCGTGGCCAACCTGCAGATGCTCCTGGGCAACATGGGGGTCGAGAGCGGGGGAGTCAACCCCTTGCGCGGTCAGA